>Ga0256405_10001181_pt1 | contig 74502 bp, 65 predicted proteins | sample RumenRJG_02DNA_FD_189096 | JGI IMG/M metagenome (GOLD analysis project Ga0256405, IMG submission 189096) | Bovine rumen microbial communities from Lethbridge, Alberta, Canada - RJG_02 | ecosystem: Host-associated > Mammals > Digestive system > Stomach > Rumen | place: Canada: Alberta...
TTTTCCCGCCTCGGTCGCCCGAGTGAGGTTGGGTTCGGCTATGTTTCGGACTTTGATGTATAGGCCGTCCGATACGGACTTTCACCGCAGGCCTGTGACGTGCCCGTCACACTAAGAAAAGCAGGCTTTTATTTGCCTGCGTGATCTTTGATGTATTGGGGGACTTCCTCGACTGGGATTCCTAAGGCGAATCCCAGTTCGCCATAGATGATCGGCATCGCGCGGTTGACGAATTGGGCGTCCATCGAATTGAGGTGCCCATCGCGCGCTTTGCGTTGAAGCGCGCCTTCCATGAGGGTCGCAAGGTCTTCGACCATACCAGACCGAAGCGCGGTGTCGTAGGCGTTCTTACGCGCCTTGGAATCCGTAATATAAAGATTCTCGCGCGTATTAGGCCAGTCGCGGATCAATTGGTTCGCAAGGGCCTTATCCAAGGGACGGCGGAGGGAAGCGGGGTTATCGACGGGGACGCGGACGATATTATTCTTATCGTCTCCATAAAACGGGGAGAGGACATAGTAAAGCGCGCCGGAATCATCGCCCGAAAGCGGCTCGATGGAGGTCACCTTGCAGACCCCGCAATGCGTGTGGAACACATAACTATCGATTTCGTACATCGCGCTCTCCTTTCCGTTTTTGTCGACTTATTCATGAAAAGTATAGCCAAAAATTCCCATTTTAGGAAGAAAAAAGCCACTTTATTTGGAAAAAATCCTATTTTAGTAAGAAAAATCTATGTCGTTTGGTCTATTTGAATAAAAACGATTTTTTGTCACTTAACGCGGTATTCGCGCACCGCTTCAAGCAAGAAGGAGGCCAGTGCGTCCATTCCTTCCTCGGTCTTTGCCGACACCGGGAAGAACTTCGCGCTCGGGTTGAGGCGAAGGATGTGTTTCTCGCATCGATCCACATCGAAATCAAAAACGATCTTGGTGTCGATCTTGGTGAAGACGAAGGCATCCCCACGAGTGAACATCAACGGATATTTAAGCGGCTTATCGTCTCCCTCTGGCACGGAAAGAAGAACCAAATTGAGGGTAGCGCCCGTATCAAATTCCGCGGGACAGACGAGGTTGCCGATGTTTTCCAAAATCACGAGGTCGATGCCGTCAAGGCCAAGTTCGGCGATACCTTCGCTGGTCATCTTCGCGTCGAGGTGGCATTCGCCCGACGTATTGAGCTGAATCGTACGCACACCCGTCTTTTCCGCGACCGTGGAGGCATCCACCACCGCATCCATATCGGCTTCGATGACGCCGATGCGGAGATCCTTTTTCAAACGGTTGATCAGATTCACGAGCAACGTCGTCTTACCCGATCCCGGAGAAGACATGACGTTGAGGAAGAAGACGCCCTTCTCCTTTAGTTCGCCGCGGAGCTTTGCCGCGCGCAGATCGTTGTTGGCCAAAACGGACTGTTTGACCTTGATTACTTTCAATTCGCCCATAGTCGTACCTCGAATGCTCTTTAAGATTACCCAGTGCAGGGAAAAAGAAGAAGCGAAATCGCATCAAACGCGAATCGGTGCATTCCCCTTTCGCGCTCAATCCTATTCAAAAAGCCATGTCACGCCCCCTTTGTTTTGCCCAATTCTCCAAGACGGAGAATCCATTTCTTTAAAAAGGAAACGTAGGTGTAGAGTGCGCTATGCACACGTAAGGAGAACAATATGCCCCGGACCGAAAGGAGGTACCGTGATGATTGGAATCGTCGCCAAAGCATTCTACTGGCCTAGCGTTGCCCTGATCGCCACTCTCGGCGGCGGGATAACGGGTTTTAAGGTCGTGGAAAAGTTCCGCCCGACCGTCACGGAATACATCGTTTCGGGAGATGGCTATGAGGCCGATATCGACGCGGCGATGAAGAAATACGAATCCGTCAAAGATGGCGGGGACTATGCCAAGTCGCTCACCGTCGACGAGATGATCAACGTCTCCTACCACCTCTTCGAGCAAGAAGAGAACACGTGGAGTCAGGGCGTTGGTTCCTCGGTCGCGGCAGGACTCGTCAACCAAGGCATCTTCTCCACGACGGTTCATATGGGAGAACGCTTCTTCGAGGAATCCAACTCCGCGAGTAGAGTCGTCGCCCTATATGACCGTATGTACCAAATCGGGGATACGACGACCACCTACTGGGGAGGCGACCAAAACTATGCGGGCCACCCCAAGCAAGAGTATCCAAACGACGAGTACAAACAGATGATGGGACGTTACGTCTCCACCGCCTTGGTGTTCGTGGTCTCACCCAAAACCTTACTCCTCGACGAAACGACCTCCTCGGGACAGCCAAAAACCGGGATCTACGAAACCGAACAAGGCTATGTCGTCGAAGCAGAACTTGACCGGAGATACGGCGTCATGAACTACCAAAAGCAAATGAAGACCATCTCAAACCTCAAGTACAAACCCGAGTTCCGTTATTGCCACATCACCGTGGAAATGGACAAAGACCTCACGCTTCGCCGCATGGTCACCCACGAGTACTACACCGCCACCACCGCGGCAGGACTTGGATCGGATGCCGTCGGGTCCCTCGCAACCGTCTACCACCACGAAGCCCCACCGTTTGGCTTCCCCGAAGTCGGCGACCCCGTCGCCCCCTACCCCGCATCGTTATAAGGAGAAATAAAAAATGAAATTTATCCGCCATGTTCTCAACAAGAAAGTCGGTACCGCGGCCATGTTCGTCGCCGTGTTTGGCCTAACCGCCTGCACCGCTTTCTTCATGTTGCCCCAAGCCGTCATCACCGAGCGCGAGAAGCAAGGCGCCCCCGAGGGACCGGACGATGACTATGTCTTAACCGGACGCGAACGCTTCATTGGAAACCTCGCTTCCAGTGCCGCGAGTGGCTTAGCCATCGATTTGGATGAACTCGTCTTCACCGCGGAAGGAAAGCAAGGACACGAAAACCGCGTCGACGCATCGGGCGCGACGCTGGATTTCGCCCTTTCCTCTCTTTCGCTTCATGGCGTGAACCTCGCGCTCAACGCCCCAATCACCTATTCGGACGCGTTAAATAACCCTCATCGTCGCAGCGTGAACGCGTCGATGATCAACGGCACGATCTATATGGATTTGGAAGACCTCGACAACCATTCCTGGGACTTCAAATACAAAGTCGACGTGAAAGCCAAAGACATGGTCGATGGCAACAACGAGAAAATCATCGACCCCGACACCGGCGGTATCAAGCAATATGAATACGGCGACCTCGACTTCTTGATCGAGGACGTCTTTGAAATCCTCAGCGAAGGCGGCCTCGACATCTCCCTCGAAGGCTGGCTCAATAAGCTTTCCGGCGGCAATGAGGAATCTTCCTCTGAACCTTCCACTGAATCCTCCTCCAGCGGAATCGACACCAACGCGATCATGGACTCAATGTCGGGCATGGTCGAGACGACCCACGAAGGCAAGCCCTACTTCATCTGGAAGCTCCCGCTTGGGAACATGACCTTAGATTTAGGAATGCGCGCGGACGAAGAATATAGGTTCGCCGGCGTCGACCTTCCTTCCTTATATGACTACAGCGAGGAACTCGTCGAGGAGGAAGTCGTCTATAACGCCATTCCTAACCCGAACACCTCCTGGGAAATCCAAGAGGGATTAAGCCTCTCCGTCCACGCCTCGGTCGCCGATTTCTTCGAAGCGCGTCATGATTGGTCCTACCTCGTCCCCGAAGACGCAGCCAACTACAAGAATTTGATGAATTCCCGTTATTTCCTCGAATCCATCGCCAAATACGTCGCCAACCCGCAATTCGGGGTCGACGTGGAACTGGACCTTGGCCATTCTAGCCCCGCCAAAGAAGGCGACCGCACCCACCTTGCCAAGGAAGCTTCTTCCGACTCCATGCGCATCGCCTTAACCGCCGACGCCGATCTCTCGGAACGCAAATTCCACGGCGTCCAAGGGCAACTCTCCATCCAAAAGCTTGAGGAAAGCGTCATCAAAGCCCGCCATGACGTCAACGTCGCTTATCTTTACGATCAGCAAGAAAAAGAAGGCGATGGCTACTTGGACATCAACGGCGAACTCTTCAAAGCGCACACCACCAAGACCTATCTCTCCGATTTCTATTCCAGCGTCATCAAAGGTGCCTTCTCCTCGGGTTCCACCCAAGAGCAAGCCGAAGGGGAGAACACCCTCAACCAGATCCGCGAAGTGCTCAACAAAATCGGCTTCTCCATCGACGCGATCGTCGAATCGGATTTGCTTACGGACATCTCCAACGGCGTCTACGTCTCCGCTTTGGACATCATCGAAAGCATCGACACCGTCCAACTCCGCGACGAAAACGAGAACTTCACCGGCGAATCGGCGTTAAGCGTTCGCTTGACCCTCGCCCCCATTGGATTGGAAGGGCATGTTACGTTGACGTTACGTGGCCGCGCCAACCACGCCGACTTGCTTGACCTTCGCTTCGAAGGCATTAAGTTCGCTTCCTTCACTTTGGATGGCTCGGTCAAAACCCGTGCCTTCCAGCAACTTAAGGCCAAAGAAGAATACATTGGCTACGATGACTTATCCCACTTGAAGGGCATCGGCGAACAAGTCACCCACATCGTGAACAACCATTCCTTCCGCGCGAATCTTGGCGTGAACCTCTCGCATGAAGACGACATCGAAGGCACCGTGAACGACCTCGCCTTAAATGGCGACCTCCGCTTTGCCTTCGCCGATTCCTTGAAGTCTGGCGCCATCGAACTTGGCGTGGAGCAAAACCTCACCGATAAGATCGCCGCCCACCACAAAGTGAACGTCGATCTCCGCGATGATTTCTCCACCGTCGCCTTCGGCTATGGCTCGGGCAACCAAGAGCTCACCACGCTTCCGGAAGAAGCCATCAAAGCCAAGCTCAGCCTTGGCGACCTCACCGATGGCCTCTCGGGCGTCATGTCCTCCATCACCTCGCTTGATGACCGCTTCGCCCGTTTAAGCGCCTCACTTGCTTCGGAAACGGCTCCGTCTTTGCTTGGTCGCATCACCAGCGGCGAATATAGCGCCCTCCTTGAGAAGACCGACCTCCTTTCGCAAGCCGACCTCCACGACGCGGAAGGCAACACCGTCATCGCCGTGAACAAGTCCGCCCTTGGTTTAGACGAAGACCTCGTCGTCAAAGTCCATTATCTGAACGAACAAGATAAAGAAGGCGGCATCGACTACCTTTCCGTCGACGTTCCCCTTTCCGATAAGAGCCTCCAAATCACCTTAGGCGGCATCCAATCCGTCGAATTAGAGGAAACCGTCGGCGAATCCACGCAGCTGAAAGAAGGCATCGAAAACGAGTTCGCGACCTTCTCTTCTGAGCAGGTTGAATCCATGAAGGACATCTCCTTCTTGGGTCGCTTCCTCGATTACGCCGTCGGCACGTTGACGTTAGGCACCACCGCGGGTGAAGACGGCAACGTCTCGGGCACCTCCTACTATGGAATCGCGGGCGACTTAAGCGTCGACCTTGGCGTCCATAACCTGAGCCTTGGCCTCTTCGACGCCTATGCTTCCGTGGAAGGCGCAGAGACCAAAATCTACGCAAATTTGGAAGGAATTCCCGTTATTCGCGGCGTGAATGCCCCGGATTCGGACATCTATTTCCGTCCCAATGAAGCCGAAGGTGTCCGCAACAGCGAAATCTATTACTACGCCAACGGCATCGATCCTAAGGGCGAAGCGTTACTTACGCGTGATTCCTCTTATGGTAAGGTGCGCAACGTGCGTGACGTCGTGCGTTTGGATGGCGAGCAATTCACGGGCGACCTCCTTGGCTGGCTTGGTCGTTATAGCTTAGGCATCAACGACGAGCTTCTTTCCACCAAGAGCAACACGATGGGCCGTCATCATCGCGCAGGCTTGCTCGGCGATGAACCCTTACGCATCGAAACGGTGATCAACCACTTCAGCGAGACCATCCTTGATAACGGTGCCTCCTACACCTTATCCGTGGACCTTGGCAAACTTGTGGGCATCCCCTTACTTGGCAATGCCGAAATTACCTTCACCGGGCGCGACATCACGGGTAACGACGCCTCCTTCAAGACGCTCTCGGCCATCAACATCCATGCCGACGCTTCCGCAAAGGCGGCGAACTCCGGCAAATCGATGCGCCTCGTCGCGGTTGATGTCGATCTCTACCTCAACAACATGAAGCGCGATCTCGATAGCGGCAACTACTTCATGGAGAACGTGTGGGACGATGGCTATGAAACCAGTTCCTATGGACAGAACTTCATCGCCAGCGTCACCGAGGAAGGTGCCGTCACCGGTGGCATCATGTTCGACCTCCCCGATTCCACCTTCGTCGACATCGGCGAAGAAACGAAGGCGTATAGCCATAACTTCGTGGGACAAGAATCCATCAATCCGTCGAATCTCTACCTCGGCATCTAATCGAGTTTGAGGAAACGCCTGGAACCATTCTGGGCGTTTTTTTCTTTCTCGTCCGAAAGATTGGACTACAATAACCCTATATGGAGAACCTCGCAGACGTCGTCGGGCGCAACCTCGCGGCCTTACGAAAGGCCAAGGGCCTCACCCAACAAGAACTCGCTCGGGAAATCAATTATTCCGATAAATCCATTTCCAAATGGGAACTTGGTTATTCTCTTCCCTCCGTGGATATCCTTAAGGATTTCGCCACCTTCTATGGTGTGACAATCGACTATCTCGTCGCGGAACAAAGCCAAGAGAGCATCGAATCCGCGGCCAAAAGCGACGAATCCGAGGAACGTGCCAAGCGCATCAACCAAGCCATCGTCATCGCGATGACCGCGACGTTTGTATTTCTCGTCGCTTTGTCCGTCTTCTTTTCGGGTTATTACAACCCATTCCACATTCGCCCCGAGGGAGAGGTGCCTCCTCAGGGATTATGGGTCCTCTTCGTATGGATGGTGCCCGTGATTATCTTCCTCGTCTTCATCGAGTGCTGGCATTATTACCATAACCGCATCGTGCAGGTCGTCTTAGGGTCCTGCTTCATTTGGACGTTGCTCATCTCCTTCTGCATTCACTTCCAATATTACGCGACGCCTTCGGAAATCATCTGGTATATCCTGGTCGTAGGCATTCCGATTCAGATCATTTTGATTCTTTGGGGCAATTTCAAACCGCTCAAGAAGAACAAGAAAAACAAGCAATAGCCGTGACACGTCCCTCACGGTTTTTTCTTTTCTCCAAATCGGAGAGCCCGTTTCTTCGAACTTGAAACTGATTCGCGATAGGCACACGCCTATAATGCGCACGGGCAAAAGAGCATGCGCATCAATCGAACCAACAAAAACAACTTCTTCCGCCGCGGCGCATTATTCGCGTGTGGCGGCGCCTTGCTTTTTTCTTGCAGCCAAGAGCCCGTTCCCAATTCATCTGCCGAGTCAAACCAAGAACCCGTCGCCCCCAAGCCGGCGAAAGCGCAGATCAAATCCATCCTCTCCACCGGCATGGGTTTGGAATTTGAGACGCTTGAATTCAAGATCCCCGGCAATCCTAGCCGCGGTGAAAACCATTTCGATCTATCCTCCAGCACCGGCCAGTTCCAAATGGCCACCCCTTCTTTACATTGCCTTCGCTTTGGACTTGATGCCCCCATCGACTATAACGGCGTCGAACGCGAATTCTCTTTGACGCTTGCTAACGATGAACTCTATTTCTCCTTGTCCGCCGACCGTGATGACAACGCAAGTTATGACGCGAAGTTCATGACCTCGCTTCAAAGCTATGACGAAGGTGGGGTCGACGACACGACCAAAGGCATTTCGTATTTCGAATACGGGGACCTCGACTATGTCCTTGCCGAGATGCTAAGCCTTTTAGGCATCGATGAAATCAACCTAGGGTCCACCGAGTTTGGTGCCTTAACCGTCGACTTCGATGCGATCATCGATTCGATGGACGCCATCGAGGAATACGATTCCACGCGCTTTGTTTGGGAACTTCCGCTTGGGAAGCATACCTATCGCCTTGGTTTACGTCATGACCAAAACGGCGTCTTAAACGGCTTTGAGTTCCCTTTAAAAGAGGGCATGACCCAAGGCTATTCTTCCATCACGGATTCGTTCGAATTACGTCTTGTCGCCACTATAACGACCCTTGAGACACCCGATTGGTCCCCGCGTTATGAGAAGAGTTCCTATACCCCCATCGTCGACTCGATGGACCTCTTCCGTCAGATCACTCAGTTCATCAAACGCAAATCCTTCGGCATCGATGCCCATTTCGATTTGTTCCATGGCGAAGACGAGATTATCGGCGATGACGACCATTTCGCCCAAGACGCCATCTCCGAGAACGCTTATTTGAACCTCTTCGCCGCGGCCGACTTCTCTTCTTCGTTTTTTGGAGGGCTGCATGCCGAAGCAAGGCTTGGCCAAACCGGAGGACAAGAGAAATATCTCCTCGTCCATTCCGAAGACCGGCAGGACGAAGGGCAAAACATCTTCCTTAACGTCAACAACATTCTCAAAGTCGAAACAAGCACCACCGTCGCCGATGCGTTGATCTCTTCGCTAAAGGACGCTTTGGGCGATGAATCGATTCAAAACGAATCGATCACCAAACTCCTCAGTTCGCTTCTTGCCACCGCGAATGGGGTGTTTGAAGCCATTAAAGCCGTGCAAAACTCGGATTTTTACGAAAACATCGACAAGAAGCATTTTGAGGATGTCCTCTCCACCATCGTCGATTTGGAAGTGTCCACGAACAAGATTAAATTGTCCGTCGATTTGTCCGGCGCTTCGCTTTTAGGCGTCGCGACCGTAACGCTGAACGGCACTTCGGACGCGATGAACTTAGGCCGCATCGAACTCGACCACGTCGGTTTGCGTTCCACCAACGATTCGCACACCACGTTCACCATCAACGGCTACGTGGACATCACGCCTTACTCTTTGCCTGCGTTTAGTGGGGAAGGCTATACCGAACTAACCCGTCTCCCCCATTGGACCGAAGAGATTTCCGCCATCGCCGAATACGACCAGCTCTCCGCCTCCATCGAAGGATATGCCTTAAAGCGCGGAACCACCGCACGCGTCCACTCCTCGACGCGGAGCAGCATCTGCTATAACCGCGGCGAACAGGGTGTCGTCTTCTCGGGATCTTTGGCCTTTGACCTAAAGGAACGTCTTGGCGCGGGAGACATCCGCTTCACCGAGCTCAAAGAGAATTACGTCAACGACCATAACCTCCTTCTCGACCTTACGGGCGAAGCAAAGGAAGGCGAAACCGATGAAATGGATATGGCGGGGAGCGGATACCAAAACGCCATGTTCTTCGAATACAACAGTAAAAACACCTCAGCGACTTCCGGCAGCGCCGCCTATAACTATGAAAAGCGTTCGGAACCAAATTCCAATCATCCATCGCTCAAAGGACGTTTCTCCGTCCATTCGCTTAACGGCATATTGGATGTGATCACGGAACTTGGTAGTTCCACCGACGCCCGTTTCGCCCGTTTGACGAATTTAGTCGGCTCCTTGACCGCCGAAACGCTGCTCACCCGCGCCTTGGCTGGAGAATATTTCGAGCTTCTTTCCAGCAAGATCATTTCCTCCGTGGACTTCAAGCCCACCTCGACCACCCTAATCGTCGCACCAGGCCTCATCCAGCAAAGCACGGGACTCACGTTAACGCTTGGATATGACGCTAACGGCAAGCCCAAGACCATCGAGGTTTCCATGAGCCTCGAGGGCGAAAACACCACAGACGTCTACGTCAAAATCACCTTAGGCGAAACGCATTTCGATTCGTTCCCTTATCGCTTTGCCAGTCATGATTTCGGGAACTTCAAGAATTTCAGTTCGATCAAGACGCTGCTTCAGTTTGCCGCGGACACGATCACTTTGGGCGTCACGGATACCTCCAGCGTGACCACTTATCACCTCTCGGGAAAAGTGGACCTTAAAGTCGTTTTGAAAACCTACACGATTTCCGTGGACGTATTCATTTACCTCAACGGGTCGCACATCAAGATCATCGGCTGCATCGAAGCACCGGAAATCAAACCGGTCGTCACCGTAATCAACGATAACACCTTCACCGAAATCTATTACGAATCCGATGGGGGCGATAGTGCTGGCGAACTTTACATGCGCCGCGTCGTTTATAGCAACCCATTAATTGGCAGCGGAACGGGTTCCACCAGCTCTCGCCGCGTCCGTGGTGAGGATTTCGGCGCGAATCTATTGGATTGGCTCCTTGGCTATATTCTCAACATGGGCAGCACCATTACGAACTTAGTGAATTCCGATTCCTCGAGCGGGCAAGCGCTCCATGGTGAGGATTTGATTTTGGATTGGACGAGTAACGACAGCGTCGTCAACCCAAGTTGGACCATCACGATTGGCATGGAGGCCATCACGCACATCAGTCTATTCAAGGACCTTGAGCTAACGATTCAGGGCAAGACGGCCACCTATGGTGGAACCTATAGCAAGAGGGCGCTCTACTCAATTTCCGGCGGCTTGGCTTTGGAAATCATCGGATTAGATGCGGTCACGGCCAATTTGAACTTTACCGTCGCAAACATCTCCAGCTCCGGCGCCTATAGCGATGCTTGGTCTTCTTCTTCGCATAAGATGAAGCACTACACGCTGACGTCGAAAACCACTGGTTGGCTTATCAAAACCACCACCTATGGCGTGCAGAAAGACCAATACGTCCCCAATACGGCGTTCTCGGGTTCGTTTGGCATGAGCTCCAGTAACTCCGTTTATCGAAACGGATCCTATTATGTGAAGCCAAACCAGTTGGCTTAATCTTCGAGTTGTCCAATCGCCCGTAGATAACGGGATAAGATCACCGCGGCCGCAGCGGAATCGATGTTCTGCTTTTGCTTCTTCGCGTTTTTGCCCTGGGCATGAAGCAATGACGCGGCTTCGACGGTGCTATTGCGTTCGTCTTGCTTGGCAATGGGGATGTTTGGGAACGCCTCGTTTAATTTCACGATGAACTCTTCCACAATCGGCGTCATCTCGCAGGGGTCTCCCGACGGAAACAAAGGATATCCAATCACGAAGAGCTCGATGCGTTCCACCATCATTAATTCACGGATCGCGTTCACCGCATATTCATAATGGGTCGCGGGAAAACGCGCCTCGCGAAGGGGCGTGACGAATAATCCGCTGCGTGATAAAGCAAGCCCTACGGAACCTTTGCCTAAATCAATCGCGAGAATGTTCTTTTGCATGGACGCGGGTATTATAACGCGTTTTCCTTGCCATAAAGATTCGCGCGCGTAATATACAAAAGATTAAAAAGGAGGCACGACATGGCCAATTACACTTGGGACCTCACCCATTTCTTCGAGAACGAAGAAGCGTTCGAGAAGGCCCTTTCCGACTTTAAAGCGCTCATCCCCACGATCGCTTCATATCAAGGGAAACTCGGGGATGAAGAGAAACTCGCGGAGTTCCTTCGACTCGATAAAAAAGCAAACCTCATCTTGGTTCGCTGCTACTATTTCGCGTCGATGCGCAGCGACCGCAACAAGAAAGACGTCGCCAATGCCGAGGCGTTGATGAAGGTTCATATCGCCATGCAGCAATACGGCACGGCGGTCAGTTTCCAATCCCCCGAATTGCTCGCCCTTGGAAGGGAAAAGATCGATGCATTCATCAAAAAATACCCGGAATTTGAAGAGTATTCGTTCCAATTGGACCAACTCTTCCGCGAGGCCGACCACATCCTTTCCGCCCGCGAAGAGAACCTGTTAAGCGCCTATAGCCCGATCTCTTCCGGCATCCGCAACCTCTATTCCCAACTCACCACCGCCGATGGCAAAGCCGCCGAGGCGACCTTAAGCGATGGCAGCAAAGTCAGCGTCAGCCAAGCCAACTGGACTTCGCTTATCTCCAAGACGGAAAAAGCCGAGGACCGTCAAGCGATCTTCGAGGCGCTTTATTCCTATTACGACGCGCATAAGTCCACCTATGGTGAAATCTATAACCTCACGTTGCAGAACCAACTCGCCAACGTCCGTAACCGTGGCTATAAGAACATTCTCGAATCCCACCTTTCCGGCAACGCGATTCCCGAGGAAGTCTTCCATACGTTAATCCGCGTCGCCTCCACTCACAGCGAGCCCCTTAAGAAGTACATCGAGATCCGCCGTAAAGCACTCGGACTAAAAGCCCACCGCAGTTACGACCGCTTCCTCCACCTCGCTTCTTCCCGTAGCCATTACACCTATGAGGAGGCCAAGCAACTCTTCTTCGATTCCATCGCCCACTTCCCCAAGGACTTCCAAGAGAAGGCCCGCGAAGTCACCAAGGATGGATACGTCGACGTTTATCCTAGCGAAGGCAAGCGCTCTGGCGCCTACTCTAACGGTGGCTACGACATGCACCCCTATATCTTGCTCAACTTTGTTGGGGAACTGAACGATGTCTTCACCCTCGCCCACGAATCGGGCCACTCGATGCATACGCTTTATTCCGAGGAGGGCCAGCCGACCTTAAAGCAGGACTATACGATCTTCGTCGCGGAAATCGCCTCGACCTTCAACGAGCATAACCTTCTCGACTACTTATTGAATTCGGGAGAACTTAGCAAAGAAGACCGCATCTTCCTCTTGCAGAAAGCCATCGACGAAATCGTCTCCACCTTCTATCGCCAGACCTTATTCGCCCATTATGAGTTCCTCATGGCCCAAAAGGCGGAGCAAGGCGAGCCCATCAACTTCCAAGTCGCGAACCAAACGATGGTCCAACTCTACAAGGACTACTATGGCATCGACATCACCGAGGAAAAACTAAAACCCCTCGTTTGGGCCTACATCCCACACCTCTTCAACTCGCCCTTCTACGTCTATCAATACGCGACGAGCTTCACTTCGTCCATGCTTCTTTATAAGCGAGTGAAGAACAAAGAAGAAGGCGCCTTCGACCGTTACATCTCCTTGCTTAAATCGGGTGGATCGGACTATCCGGTCAACCAAGTGAAGAAAGCGGGCGTGGACCTGACGACCGAAACCCCCTACCTCGCCGTCATCGAGCGCATGAAGACGTTGGTCGACCAACTCGAAAAAGAGCTCGGCTTATAATCCTTAAGGCTCATCATACTCGGTGGGCCTTTCGTTTCGGCATCGAAAAAGGCAAGCACGTGTCTTGCCTTTTGTCTTTATCCAATGTCTTCGGGGACCCAGGTGCGCACACGGGGATTTGGTTTGCGGCGCATCGATTTGGTTTCTAATGGCGGTTGGATCTTCGGCGCGGGAGCGGGCTTTGGTTTTGGTTTGGGCTTTGGCTCCTCGTAATGGGGGATCACGATCTTCGCCCCGCGTTGAAGCGATTGCTGCTTATCCATCGCTTTCTGGAATGCGTCGCGGCATTCTTTATAACGTCCTTGGGACGCATATTCGTTGAAGATCGCGCCTTTGACTTCGCCATCGCACGCACCCGTGTAACTAATCAAGAACGCGTATGCGTCCTTTGGAATCGGGGCGTTGGATCCGGGTTTGAGTTCTTCGTAGAAAAGGTCGAGCATCATCGAATTCCAACGACCGTATTTGTAATCGTTATAGAAGCGTTTCTTGTAGGCGACGCGTTCGTCATACAAAGCAAGACCTTTAAGACGTCTTTTCCGTAGCGCGTAAATGCGTTCATAACGAGCGGGATAGTTCACGTTATAGAAGAGACAGAACAGGAAGAACAACGCGTAAAGTAGCGGCAAGGCAAACGTGACGTAGGTGAATACCTGGAAGATGATCTCAACCAACATCGAAGGCAAGTTCCCCGAAAGGGTGCGCACCCATTCCAAGGTGGTATAGCACATCACGTAGATGTAGGCGATGGCATCCACCGCCCCAACGAGGACAAAGAGCCAGCAGAAAGACCAATAGACGTTCCGATAGGAGCAAAAGATCGAGGTAAACGTCCAAAAGACGATGTTCAACGCATAGATGATCAGTGGGAAGAGGAAGATGACGGACGTTTCGTATACGCTAAGGGCAGCACCCCCTAGCTGCAGCTGAAAGGGCGGAAGGTTCGCGCGGAGGAAGTCCGAGAAAGGATTCCCCTGCAACGCAAGGAACATGTAATAAAGGCCCGCCGCCAAGGAAACAAGCAGCAGGAAAAAGGACATCACGGGAATCCATTTTCGCGGCCGGCTACGTTGAGATCTTTTCAAGACCTCAAGGGTAACATAACGTTCCATGTCTCACATTATATAAGGGAAGATGCTTTTACGCACACTTTTCTAGAGAAAAACACGAGAAGTCGTGGCTTGGTGCTTCCTCATAGCCCAAATTGCCTTACAATACCAAAGCGCATTATTAGGAGACCCCCATGGCCAAAAACATTCTGATCACTTATTTCTCCCACGGCGGAGAGAACCTCGTCGATGATCAAATCGTCGACTTACATGGCGAAGGCAACACGAAGAAAGCCGCCATCGCACTTCAAAACGCTCTCGCCGAAAAAGGTTTGAAATCCAATTTATTCGAAATCGTTCCGATGATTCCCTATGACCGGAGCTATGAAGCGACCCTAGCCCGTTCCCGTCAGGAATACGAAGACGGCGCCGCTCCCTTAATCGGCGCGGGCCCCAATGGATACGACGCCTACGATGTCATCTTCCTTGGCTACCCCAACTGGTGGGGAACTCTTCCCGCCCCAATCATCTCCTTCCTCCGCGATCACGAGACCAAAGGAAAGACAATCGTCCCGTTTGTCACCCATGGCGGCCAACGCTTCCTCTACTCCATCGAATCCATCAAGAAGGAAGCCCCTTCCGCGGATGTGATTGACGGATTCGCCATCGCGGCCCCCTACATCGACCAAGCCCCCGCGGTCATCGCCGAGTGGCTAGGCGAAAACCTCGAAAAACTCGCTTAAATCAATAAAAGGCCTCGGAATTGAGGCCTTTTTGAATGGTTTTGCTCTTAGGACACTTTCGCGCGGCTTAGCACCAGTTCGCCATTTTCAACATCGAGGACGTATTTCAAATTGGTGCTTAATTCACCGCGGATCAACTTGTCCGCGAGGAACGTTTCGATCTTGTCTTGGATAAAGCGTTTAATTGGCCTGGCGCCGAATTCCTCATTGAAGGAAGAGTCGATGACGTAGTCCTTTAATTTGTCCGTGAAGAAGACGGAGACATATTGTTCTTCCAAACGTTTGGACAACTCACGAAGCAACTTATCGACGATGAGGCGTTGCTCGTTCTTGCCAAGCGGATTGAAGTAGACGATCTCGTCGATGCGGTTCAAGAATTCCGGTTTGAACGTCCTGCGGAGAATGCCTTCGACCGAGGACTTCTCGCCACGGAGCAAGAGTTCCGAGCCCAGGTTACTGGTCATGATGATGACCGTGTTACGGAAGTCGACGGTGCGACCTTGCGAGTCGGTAAGGCGCCCTTCATCAAGCACCTGAAGCAACAGATTGAATACTTCGGGGTCGGCTTTTTCGATTTCGTCGAACAAGACGATGGAGTATGGGTTGCGGCGGACCTTTTCGGTCAGCTGGCCACCCTGCTCATAACCGATATAGCCTGGGGCCGCACCGATAAGGCGTGAAACGGAGTACTTCTCCATGTATTCGGACATGTCGATGCGGATGATGTTGTTCTCGTCGTCGAAGAGAGCTTCCGCAAGCGCTTTGGATACTTCGGTTTTGCCTACGCCCGTAGGACCTAAGAAGAGGAAGCTACCGATCGGGCGAAGCGGATTCTTGATACCCGCACGCTGACGGAGGATGGCGTTGCTCACCAAAGTGATGGCGTCGTCTTGTCCGATAACGCGGGCACGAAGGATGTTCTTTAAGTCGAGGACTTTCTCCCTGTCGCCTTTTTCGATGCGGGCAACCGGGATGCCCGTCATCTTGGAAACGATCTTGGCGACTTCTTCTTCGTCCACCACTTCGTTGACGAGTTTATCCGCTTTCTCCGAGGTTTGGATTTCACGAAGCCTTCCTTCAAGTTCGGGAATGATCTTGTACTGAAGTTCCGAGGCTTTCTGATAGTTTCCTTCCGAGAAGCGAACGGAGAGATCGAACTTCGCTTTCTCCAGTTTGGCCTTGAGTTCTTTCGCTTCGGAGATCTCGGTCTTCTCCTCCTCCCACCGCTTCTTAAGGTCGGCAAAACGAGCGGATTCTGCGTCTAGTTCGGCCTTTAATGCGTCTAACCGACGGCGCGAGGATTCGTCTTTTTCTTTTTCTAAGGCGACTTTCTCAATCTCGAGTTGACGGATCTTGCGGTTGCTTTCATCAAGTTCCGTCGGCATCGATTCGATCTCGACTTTGATAAGCGCGCAAGCCTCGTCCAAAAGGTCGATGGCTTTATCGGGAAGGAAGCGGTTGGTGATGTAACGGTTGGATAGCGTTGCGGCCGCGACGATTGCCCCGTCGGTAATCGCGACGCCATGGAAGGATTCGAAGCGTTGCTTCAAGCCACGGAGAATGGAGACCGTGTCCGCGACGGTAGGTTCCCCTACCAAGACGGGTTGGAAACGACGCTCTAGCGCGCGGTCCTTTTCAATATATTCGCGGTATTCGTTGAGCGTGGTCGCGCCAATGCAGTCGATATCGCCACGGGCAAGAAGCGGCTTGAGCATGTTGGAAGCGTCCATCGCCCCGTCGGTTCTACCCGCGCCGACGATCAAGTGGATCTCGTCGATGAAGAGAATGATCTTCCCATTGGATTCCTTGATCTTGTTCAAGACGGCTTTAAGACGTTCCTCGAATTCGCCGCGGTATTTCGCGCCCGCAAGAAGCGCGCCCATATCGAGTTCATAGATGCGCTTGCCTTGAAGCGAGGCAGGCACGTCGTTTTTCACAATACGTTCGGCAAGACCTTCGATGATGGCGGTTTTGCCAACGCCCGGCTCGCCTAAAAGGACGACGTTGTTCTTCGTTTTGCGAGCGAGAATGTGGATGACTTTCCGAATTTCCTCATCGCGTCCGATGACCGGATCGATTTTGCCGCTGGAGACGGCATCGTTGATATCACGTCCGAATTTGGAGAGGACTTCGGGATCGTTTTCGTATGATGGTGCTTGTTCAAATTGCATAAGGTTACCTCCTTATTCGTGATCTAGGCTTTTCGCCTCAACCATATGATAAACCAATTTTTAGCAGTCTCAAGCATAGAGTGCTAATTTGTCGAAACAAGAAAAGCCCTTGCTTCGCAAAAATGTGTAACAAAGGCGAATCAGCTTAGTGAAATTAGTCAGAAAGTAACGATTTTACGAACTCTCGGCCCTGCGAAATCGCCGTGGCAATGTTCTTCGCCCCGGTCGCGCAATCACCGATCAAATAGACGTTTCCAAGCTCTTGCCGACGAGCCGGCGGAATAAGGGCATCGACGTTTGGCTTTTCCCCAATCGCCATGACGAAGGCATCGCAGGCGAATTCGCGCGAACTTCCTTCAATGGCGAAAAACGACGGTCTACCCGATTCATCTAATGGCCCTAGACCCATGGAGACGAGTGAAAGAGCTTTTAAGCGCCCTTCCTCATCGAGACGATATCCGTCGACATTGGTCAAAGGCTGGAAGACGACGCCATCAACTTTTGCATCGGCGATCTCTGCTTTTTGGGCGGGCATGGACGCTTCGTCGCGTCGATAGATCAACGTCACATTTTTGCCAATGTGGCGCAGGGCACGCGAGACGTCCATCGCGACATTGCCTCCGCCCATAACCACGATGTTTTGCTTCCCGCTTAGCGAATCCATACGCTTGGTGAAATTGAACTCACGTAGCAAAGGCAAAGCGGAGCGAATGTCGGGGCAATCGGGCGCTTGGAGACGGTTCTCTTTTTCCGCGCCGATGGCGAGGGCAACGATATCGAACTCTTTGGTTAGCGAGACGATTTCTTCTTCGTTCACTTCATGGTTAAATTCAAAGTCCACACCCGCTTGGATCAGACGATCTTCGATGCTTTTTAGCAAGCCGATGTCGAAGCGGAAAAAGGGAATGCCCGTTAATAATGCGCCGCCTAAAGAAGCCTCTTTTTCGATTATTTTGACGGCAAAACCCGCTTCAATTAAGAAACTGGCCGCGCTTAAGGAAGCAGGGCCCGCCCCGATGATAACGACGCGTTTGCCATTATTTGGACCTGGTTCGATATGCTTTGGGAAACGGATCGAAAGTTCTTTTTCCATCGCGGGGAAATCCACGGGTTCGCCCTTGATGCCCCGGATGCAATTGCCTCGGCATTGGCGAAGATGGTCGCAATAACGTGAGGTTAGTTCTGGGAAGGGGTTCGTACGATGGAGAATCGTTGCGGCAAGTGCCTCATCCCCTGCTTTGATGGCACCAATGATCGCGGGGATATCGTTGCCGCAAGGACAATGGGCGGCGCAGCGTGCATTAGGGCAAGTCAAACAGTTCTTGGCAAGTTCATTTAATACAATGGCCATGACGTTATCATACATTCAATCAATAAAATTGACATCCGATTTGGGCGAGCCATAATTTTGGGCAATGTCGGGACGAAAAAGAGTCATTATCATCGGCGGGGGGATAGCGGGATTAACCGCGGGCATCTACTGCCTTGATAACGGTTTTGACGTAGACGTTTACGAAAAGCACGTCCTTCCTGGCGGGCAATGCACGGGCTGGTACCGAAACGGCGCTTTCATCGATGGCTGTTTGCATTGGCTCATCGGCACGAACCCCAGCAGCGACCTTTATCCAATCTGGAGGCACATCGATATTTTGCCTCCGGGACTTTGCGTCTATCCTACGAACGAGCTCACCGCTTTGCGCGTTGGGGAAAAGACTCTTCATCTTTACGGCGACCTCGACCAATTAAAAGAAGAACTCACCAACGCCTTCCCCGAAGATAAGAAGCCCATCGCCTCGTTCATCAAGGCAATCAAGGCTTATGAGCGAGTCCGCATCCCCACGAAGAAACCGCTCGACCGCATGAACCTATTCGAATTGATGCGTTTTGGCATTCCCATGCTTCCCATGGTGTTCGTCTATCTTAAATATTCGAAAATCAGCATCGGGGAATATGTGGAACGCTTTCAAAACAAACAATTACGTGAAGTCTTTCTAAGGACGATGCGCGAGGACTATTCCGTCCACTCCTTGCTCTATGTCCTGCAAGCCTTGGCGCGAAAAGACACCGGCGTTCCCGAAGGGGGGAGTCTCGAAATCGCCCGGCGCGTCGCCGCGAAATTCACCTCATTAGGTGGTCGATTGCATTTGAAGCAAGAAGTCCGTTCGGTCGTCTACGAAAAGAAGATGGCGAAAGGCATCAAGCTCGACGATGGGGTATTCAAGCCCTGTGACGATTTGATCATCGCCTGCGATATCAATTACGCCGTGAATCATCTCCTTCCCAAAAAAGCGAAAGAGAGTTTCTTTGCAAAGCGTATGGATGACGTGAAAGCCTATCCCGCCAATACGGGCTTCACACTTTCCTTCCTCACCTCCAAAGACATGATCTCCTTTCCAAAGCAATACGATTTCCCTTGCGCGGAGAAAGAGCTCCATGGTCTCGTAGCGAGTCACATTCCCCTACGGAACCATTCCTTTGACCAAAGTCTGATGCACCCTAAGGGCAAAACGTTGCTCACGGTATTGCTCCCTGCCAAAGACGCCGCCTACGAAGGCTGGAACGCGTTGACTCCCGAGTTATATCTCGCCGCGAAGACGACGCTCACCAATCTCGTCGCGGAGGCGATTCGTGACGAACTGCATCTCTCCCCCGAAGAACTAGAACCCCTCGATTGCGCCACCCCGTGCACTTACGAACGCTATTGCAACGCCTACAAAGGATCCTACATGTCTTTCATCGCCACCAGGTTCAACAAGCGCTTGATGGAAAAAGGGACGTTCCCTGGTATTAAGAATCTCGCCTTATGCGGACAATGGCTGATGCTTCCTGGAGGTATCCCCATCGCAGGATTCTCGGGGAAAAACGCGGCCTATCGCATCAGCAAGCGTGAGAACGGACGCTTTTGGGATTATGACGAAAGCGCACCCTTGAAGTCCAAGCCGTAAAGGCAGGACAATATTCCTATGAAGAATTACGTGTGCAAACGTTGCGGGCTCAAGTTCGAAGGTCGTTATGACTATTGTCCCAAATGCGGACAGCATTTCGTCTACAAGCGGGGCGAGGAATACTTCGATGCGCTTGGCACGAAAGTGACTCTCGATAAGAAAGGCCACATCAAGAAGTTCTTCAAGAACAAGAACGCGCCGAAATAAAAAGGGAACCGTTATTGCTTCGGTTCCTCTTTTTCTTCTTTCTCTTTTTTGAGTTTTTCTTGTTCTTCCTCTCGCGCCTCAAGCGCGGCATCGACCACGCCTTGGATCGGGTGGAACCAATGGAAGATCGCTTCGAACAAATAGACGGCGGAAAGATAGCAGAGATCGCCGCCGATGAAATAACGATAAGGTAAGGTTTCCGCGCACCCCTGCGCAATCGCGTAGATATCGAAGACCACCAACGTTAAGCCCGCGGGCAAAAGAAGGATTTTATCGATGCGGGAATTGTTGATGCGGTGTTTTGGGGATAGCATCGTCCAGAAGAAGTCCACGATGATCCAAACTCCGCCCGCCAAAGTGATATAAGTGAAGGCATAACGCTTCCATTCCGCCACCTTGATGACATCGGTGAGGAACAACACGCCGATGACGGCGAAGATAACGACGAAGACCAAATACTCGATGAGGAGCATGAGTTTGATTTTCGTAATCGGCTTCAAACGCTTCTTTTCCATGGCTATTACTATACTCGCCAAAGGCGCAATGGGAAGAGTTGGCTCTTCCACAATTCCCATAGGCGAGTACAATTCTTGTGCTATGGATTTCAAACAGTACATTCGTGTCCAAGAGGATTTCCCTCGCAAGGGCATCTCGTTTAAGGACGTCTCCCCGCTCCTTGAAAACCCCGTCGCCTATCAGGCGTCCATCGACGCCATGAAGGAAATCGCCGAGAAATGGAACCCCGACATCATCGTGGGTCCGGAATCGCGTGGTTATCTCTTCGGCGTACCCCTTGCCTTAGCCATGAAAAAAGGATTCCTCATGGCCCGAAAGGCTGGAAAGCTCCCTGGCAAAACGCTCTCGGCGACCTATGATCTCGAATATGGCCAAGCGACCCTCGAGATTCCTGCCTTTGCCGTGAAGAAAGGGACCCGTGTCGTGCTTGTCGATGACTTGCTTGCCACCGGTGGAACGTTCAATGCGCTCATCAAAGTCCTCACCGAGGCCGGCGCCGAAGTCGTTGGCGTACTGACATTCATCGAACTGACCGATCTTAAAGGGCGGGATCATTTCACCGCTCCCTTCGCGTCGATTGTTCGTTACCCCCATTAATCGGGGGTTTCTTTTTATCGGAGGTAAACCAATGAACAACATCCACGTACTAAACCACCCATTACTAAACCACCGCATCGCCATTCTTCGCGATAAGAACACCAAGCCAGAGTTATTCCGTCGCACCGTCCAGGAGATCGCGGAATTCGAAGTCTACGAAGCGCTTCGTGATATCCCAACCTACGAAGAAACCGTGGAAACCCCATTAGAGAAGACCGTTCAGCACAAGGTGAACGAGGATAACATCTGCCTGGTCCCGATTCTTCGCGCGGGATTAGGAATGTCCGATGGCGCCTCCCGCATTTTGCCTGGCGCCCATGTTGGCCATATTGGCATGTACCGCGATGAGACCACCCACGAAGCCAAAGAATATTACGCGCGCTTCCCAAAAGGCATTGAAAACATGGAAGTACTCCTTCTCGATCCGATGCTTGCCACCGGTGGCTCGGCAATCGACGCGGTCCGTCAACTAAAAGCACGCGGGGCCAAATCGATTCGCTTTCTTTGCTTGATCGCCGCCCCCGAAGGCGTCGAGCGCATGAAAAAAGAGTGCCCGGACATCCCCGTTTACATTGGGGCGCTGGACCGAGAGCTCAATGAGAATTGCTATATCTTGCCGGGTCTAGGCGATGCTGGCGACCGTATCTTTGGAACGGTTGATTAGCCTAATTCCTTATTCCAATTATCGATTTCCTCGTCCGTAGGAACGAAGACATAAGGGGTGTTTCGCAGGATCTCTTTGTAATCTAATCCATAGCCGCAGAGGAATTTATCTTCGCGCAATTTTCGTCCGCAATAGTCGACTCTCACTTCGTTTTTGCGGTTCACATCTTTATCGAAAAGGGCGCAAATCAGCGTCTTTTTCGTTTTGAAGCGCGAATGGATGTGCTCTAAGAGGAAATGCATCGATAGACCCGTATCCACGATGTCTTCGACGATGACGAGGGTACGGCCATTTAAATCCTCGTCGAGGTCTTTGGTCAGGTGGATCGTGCCCGAAGAAGAAAGCCCTCCGCCGTAAGAGGAGATCTGGATGTAATCGCAGACGATGTCGCGTTTCACCTCTTTGATGAGGTCGCTATAAAAAGGCAATGCGCCTTTCATGACGCAAAGGAAAACGGGAGGGCGTTCTTCGCTAGCTAAATCGTGCGTCAAACGCGCCCCGAGGTCCTTGACGATGTCGCGGATATCCTCTTGGCTAAGGATTACTTCTTTCATGTCCACGATTATATGCGCGCTCGATAGCCCATTCAATCTTTCGTCCGCTATAATTTAGGGCGAGGTTTCCGATCTATGCTTGAAAATGCTGTCTTATTCTCCCTCTCCGCAAACGAAGAGCTTGCCCGTTCCATCGCCAAACACCTCGGCGTGACTTTAGGCGAGCGTCACATCCAACGCTTCCCTTCCGGAGAAACTTTGGTCGAGCCCGTCGACACCGTCCGTGGCAAACAAGTTTTCATCATCCAGTCCACCTGCCCTCCCGTGAACGACAATTTGATGGAGGTGCTCATTTTCATCGATGCGCTCCGCCGCGCCTCGGCAAAGGAAATCAACATCATCTGCCCCTACTTTGGCTATGCTCGGCAAGACCGTAAAGCCAAACCGCGTCAGCCCATCACCGCCGCTTTGGTCGCCCATCTTTTCGGCACTGCGGGAGCAGACCGTATCGTTACGGTCAACCTCCATGCCGCCCAAATCCAAGGCTTCTTTAATTGTTTGGTCGATGATTTAACCGCCGTTCCTTTGCTTGGAGCTGCGCTTAATAAAGAACTTCGCGATGTAAGCAACCTGACCATCGTTTCGCCAGACCACGGTGGCGTCAAACGTGCCCGTGACCTCGCTAGTGTCCTAGGCAACTCCCCCATTGCGATCATCGATAAACGCCGCACATCCAACCTCGAACCGGAGGTCATGGCCATCATCGGCGATGTCCGCGGCAAGGATTGCGTCATGGTCGACGACATGATCGACACCGGGCGCAGCGCGGTCTTTGGCGCACGTGCCCTGCGTGAAGCCGGAGCCAAATCGGTCCGCATGGTCGCCGTCCATCCAACCTTCTCCGACCCCTGCTACGACTTGCTTAAGGAGCAACCCTTCGACGAAGTCATCGTCACGGATTCGATTCCGCTCCAGGAACGTTTCCTTAAGATTCCAAACATCCACGTCGTCTCCCTTGCGGCAATGCTAGGCGAATGCATTGAGCGCATCATCGATAACGTTCCGCTATCGGCAATCTTCGAGGCCTATACCAAGCCCGAAAACGTCAAGAAAGTCATCGACGACTGACGCGCATTCCATCAAACCCGCTTCGGCGGGTTTTCTTAACGCCAAGAAATAGCATTATTCGTGCGCGCACGCGTTGGCCCATCATGCAGGCGGAAATGCTATGCGTGAACGGCTTTTTGGAATAGAATAGCCCCCGTTTAGGAGAAAAAGGCATGTTCTGGGAATGGGTAAAAAATTGGTTCTTCTCCCTCATTGGTGTGGATTTGATCGTTAAGGCAATGAACGAGGGCGTGCCGATTCCGGCTCAGGCCTATCTTCAACTCGTCTTCTCCCTCGTTACTTTGATCTTTGGCATTTTGTCCGCCTACCGCGCCGTTTATCTCGTCATCGGTTTGTTCGCTCCCGCTCGGAAATACCAACCCCAACCGATGGACAAGAAATACGCCTTCGTCCTCTCCGCCCGCAACGAAGAAAAGGTCATTGGGAACCTCATCGATTCCATCCATGCCCAGGACTATCCGCAAGAGCTCATCGATATCTATGTCATCGCGGATAACTGCGATCCTGAGGACCGCACCGCGGAAATCGCCGAGTCCATGGGCTGCAAAGTCCTCGTCCGCAACGACCCCACCAAGCAGCGTAAAGGCTATGCGCTTCAGATGTTCTTCAACCATCTCAAGGAAACCGTCGGCATCGATGCCTACTATGGGTATGCCTTCCTCGATTCCGATAACGTCATGGCTCCTTCTTTCTTAAGAAAGATCAATGACGCGATGCAACAAGACGACTTGATGACCTGCACCGGTTACCGCAACGTGAAGAACCTCAATCAGAACTGGGTTACCGCGATCAATGGCATCAACATGTACCGCAACTCCGTTTCCGTCGCCCGCCCTCGTGCGGTCGTTCGTTCCAAAATGCAGTTAATCAATGGCACCGGATTCGTGCTCTCCTACCGTGTTTTGGAAAAGAACGGCTGGGATTGCCTTACGATTTGCGAAGATGGCGAATTAAGCGCAAAACTCGCGGTTAATGGCGCCAAGATGGGTTTTTGCGAGGAGGCCGAATATTATGACGAACAGCCCGACTCCCTCCGCATCTCCATCCGTCAGCGTTTACGCTGGACCAAAGGGTGCCTCATCAACTGGCTTGATGGCGGCCACCGCATCCTCCGTTCCTTCTTTCGCAAGCCAACCTGGCAGAAATACGACGGATATTGGGACTTCTTCCCCTATGCGTTGTTCTCCTTCTTATGGAGCTTAACGTTCCAAATCTCCTCGCTCATTCTCTTCCTTTGCGTGGGCGATAACGGCTACAACTGGTGGAGCTTTGGGAACTTCGTCCTGACGATGCTTGCGGGCCAATACCTCACGGGTTTCTTCACGGGTCTAGTCGTGGAGATCCGCGAATGGAAGAAAGTCCACTTCAATGTCTTTGAAGCGATCATCTACCTCTTCGTTTGGCCCTTCTACGACATGATTGGCATCATCCTCAACATCATGTGTCTCTTCATGAAGGTCACCTGGAAACCAATTCCCCATAAATCCATCGCCTCCGGCAGCGAGCTTTACGCGGCCGAGCAACTCAAGGGCCAAAAGAAAAAGAAAGACCAGGATAAGTAATCTTCTCGGACCGCTTCGGCGGTCTTTTTCTTGTCCATAAAGAAAGGGGAGGTTCCCCTCCCCGATTAGTGGTAATGGATGGTTATTCGATGACCTTGGCGCCTTCGATGAAGTTACGCGCGGAGTTCGCGGCAGCCGCGGCGGACTCGAAACTTGGATAGGTTTCGCCCATGAGAAGGAGCATGCCATTGTCGCTATAGAGACGGAACTGGTAACGGTCCTGTTTGTCTTTGGCGATGGTGATCGAATCACCCGCGATGAGTTTCTCCTTGAAGTTATCCAAGGCCTTCTTCAGCGCACCTTTGGTGGAATAGGTGGCGGTGAGGAAGAGCAACTCGCCATTATTCGCATTAAGCGAAGCCTGGAACTTGCCCTCTTCGTTGGTGACGATGGTGAGTTTACCAGAGGTGAGTTTACGACGCTTTTCGACATCAAGATGCCATTCGCGGTGTTCGGATTCCGGAATCTCGTCGAGGACGTTGATGCGGTCGTTATCATAGAACTTCATGACGGAGTTCAAGGCGCGTTCGGCACCGGCGACGTTGGGATAGATTTCGCCCGCGACGACAAGGCGCGAATCATTGGCCGTGAAGATACGGAACTGGCCGAAGTTGTTCTTGTCGGCGATGACTTTGGAATTGCCAAGAGGAACGTTCTTCTTGAGCGTATCGATACCGGCAAGAGCGGACTCTTTGGTACGGTATGGGTTGGAGACGATGAGGATTTCGCCGTTGTTGGCTTTGAGGCGGTATTTGTAGAATCCGGCTTCAGGGAATACCTCGTATTTGCCCATGGCTTTGCTCTTTTCGACCGGTTCGGCAACAGGGGCGACCACCGGGGCGGGGGCTACCTTAGGCTCGGCGGCCTTCTTGGCCTTGGGTTCGGTTTTCTTAACGGGTTCTTCAACCGGCTTTTCTTCTGCCTTTTCCTCTTTCACCGGTTCTTCTTCGACCGGGGCGGGGGCAGGTTCTTCTTCGACCGGTTTGTCTTTCTTGGCGGCGGTGCGTTTCACCGGGGCAGGCTCAGGCTCGGGTTCGGGCTCTTCTTCAGGTTCGGGTTCAGGTTCCTTTTCGGGTTCGGGCTCTGGCGCAGGTTCAGGTTCCTTTTCCTCTTCGGGTTCGGGCTCTGGTTCCGGTTCCTTTTCGGGTTCTTCCGCGACGACGGGAGCAGGCTCGGGTTCTTCTTCAGACTCGGGCTCTGGCTCAGGTTCGGGTTCCTTTTCCTCTTCGACTTTTTCTTCCGTCTTGTTCTCGACGGGGGCAGCGGCTAATTCATCCGCTTTCTTAACGGCGAGACGGCGCGGGAAGACGATACCGCAGATGGCGGCGACAAGGCCAAAGATAAGGAGGACACCAGTACCGATGAGCACGATCAAGGTGTTCATATCGGTGAAGGTAGGATTTTTGCCGCCGGCAAAGCCAAGCTGGAAGAAGGCTTGCGCAAGGAAGGCGGCGGAAACAAGGGAAAGCAGACCGACGATCGGCATCATAAGGAAGCGAACCGAGCGCTTCACAAAGACCATGACGAGGCCAACGACGAATAAGGCGGCGGCGACATCAAGGACAGCGGCGGCTCCAAAGAGGAATATCTTTTCGACCCAATCGGTCACGCCGCTGACGTTCCAAAGCAACGCCTTGTAGAACGACTGATAGGCGGCCGAGGTGGTGTTAGGCTGAATTTCGGGGATCTTGCTCGAAATCAGGAAATAGGTCAAATAGACGGCGGCGGCGATGGCCAAGACTGAGATGATGACTTCCGCAACGACTTTGCGGTGTTCATTGTTTTTTTCCATGTTGTTATCTCTCCTTGGGTTTATTTACGGATTTTTCCTTTGATGGAATGGATGCGGTAGGAACCGCCACGGCTTTCGACTAAGCCCTTGGTGAAGGCGATGGCCTCCGCTTGGGTATCGAAGAGTTTGATGGCTTTGGCGCCTTTGGCAAGCTTGACCTGCCACATACCGGAATCGGCTTGTTTGGTGATGTGGTAGACACGGGTGGGCGGGGTCGCACCAGAAGACGCGGGCACCGTGCGCGGGGTCTCATAATTTGGACGGGCGGGGACGGTTTTGGTTGGCGTCGGGGCGGGTTCTGCCACGGGAGCAGGATTGGCAACGGGTTCTTCTTTCGCCATTTCTTCCTTCTCTGGTTCGGCTTTTGGAGCAACTTCCGGCGCTTCTTCCTTCGCCTCTTCAATGAGGGCGGGTTCTTCTTTTACCGGCTCCGCTTCTTTCGCTTCCTCGACCACAGGATCGTTCTTGCTCTCGAGGTTACGAGTCAAGACGAGGATCAACGCGATGAGGAACGAACCTAGGAGGATGCCTCCACCCCATGCGACAGAGACGATCCAATTGTTCGGATCAATCGTCATGAAGTCGTAGAGCGCAAGTCCCGGAGGCAAGAGTTTGAAGTAATTAAGCGGGACCATGACGCCGCCATAGACGAGCACGGGCAATAATCCAAGGAAGGCAACGGGCCATTTAAGGCGCGGCGACTTCCACACGATGAACGAAGTGATGCTAAGAACGGGTACCACCGTGTGCAAGAACAGGTAATGCGCAGGGTCGTAAACCCAATCCCAACGCCATGTCGTCGGGGCAAGATAGCCCACGGCGATGATCAGCGTGACCGTCGTGGCCACGGTGGCCATCAAATGGAGCACGGGGAAGATGCGGGCGATCTTTTTCCCATTCAGCGCGGCAATCGCCACGAAGATGTGGATGAATGCCACTAATGCCATGAACGCGTTGGACAAGTTGGTGAAATAGCATACCACCTGCATCAGCGGAAGCACTTGCTCTGCGGGGTTGGTGATAAACGCGTACCCCAAAAGCATGTTGGAGATGGCAAAGCCAACGCCACCAAGGATCAGCAGGTCCAATATTAGGCCAAAGACTATCCTTCCTTTTCTCATTTGGTTCCCTCCTTTACGTTTTTTATCCAATCGTCCCGTTCATCAACCCGAGAATAAGGAAGATGAGGGAGGCGATTTCGCAAAGCAATAACGGCACATAGATCCCGAAGGACCATCCCTTGTTTTTATCCTTAAATAAGAAGAAGCCCCATAAGCACTGGATGCCCGCGACGATCAGCAGCGTGATGCCTACCGGCGCAAAGATCGCGAACTGATTCGGCGCGATGAAATAAAGCAAGCTGATGGCGGAGTTGATGATGGCGTCGATTCCCAAGAACCGGCGATAGATGGCCGAGCCACGTTCATCGCGTCCGTAACGGAGGCAGATGAAGATATGGAGGACCAATAAGGCGACGGCAAACGGCGCGACGAGAAGATAACGGCCAATCGGGTTATTGCCAAATAGGGCAAAGAGGACACCAAATCCAGCGCCGCAGAGAATCAACGGGAGGATTAAGGTGAAGCCAAAGAAGATGCCCTTAAGCGAGAAGTCCCACGGCTTGACGATGGTATTGGGCGCGGGCTTGCCAAGAGGATGGCGGAAATTGTCTGGATCTTCGCCATAGAGGGCATGGACATCGGGATTGGAAGACTTGCTTCCCACGCGATGCGCCTTAGGGGAGCGTAATAGATTCTTAAGGAGGATTCGGAAGCGTTTTTGCAACGATTCATCCAGCTTTTCACAGCAAATTCGCAACGCTTTTGCGCCGTTTTCGAGGTCATAACGCTTGTCTTTGCAAGCTAAGGCACCATCGAGGACGGCGGTTTGTTCTTCCACCTGGATGCCTAAAGTTAAGGCTAAGGCAAGCAACTCGATCTGAAGTTCAAAGCTCATGCGGTTAATCGCGGAGAGCAAGAACGATTTCTTTTCCGCGGAAAGCGTATCGAGCGTCAAATAATGGGCGAGGACCTCAAACTCGAATTCCTCTTTGCCACGGATCGAATCGGCATAGGCGTAAACGGCGATGGAGAAGGCTTCTTCGTCCATGCGCACCGCTTCGGCTTTGAGGAAGCGTAACTTGAAGTCGTGGACGTCTTCGGACTCGCGGTAATCCGGATGGACGATGCTCTCTTTCTCGAAGTAACCACGGATCTGGAATAAGGCTTCCGCGTCCTGGTAGTCGCGCCGAGCATCAAAGGCATCGACGATCAAATAGTTGTATTCATCGAGTACGACGCTGCGGAGATAGGAAAGACGTTCAGATGTGAACTTCGAGAAGGTGGAACGGAACTTTTCCACTTCGTCGATTAAGGCCAAAGAATCTTGGACGGAGGCAAGGGAACGACCCATGGCCAGGGCCTTCTTCGCTTGATTGACGCAGCGGAAGCCGCGGATCTTGTCACGGAATATTTCAAGTTGCGACGCATCATGGATGCGGGTCGGCAGTTCTTCGACGAAGGCGGCAAAGCGATCCAATTCTTCCTCGCTTAACGGGGGCTCGCCTTGGGTGATGTTGAATTCGCCCATGTGCTCATAGAGGCAGCAACGGGACCAAGCGGCGATTTCCTCAACCGCGTTTTGCATCGCCAAGGGCTCGCCATAATCCAAGGAGCGGGACAAGGCCAATAATTCCTCGACGCGCTGAATGCCTTCGACATAACGATGGTCGCGGTCTAGATAATGGATTTCTTTGATGTAGGCTTCAAAGCGCTCTTCGAGGGCATACATATCATCGATGCCACGACGAATGGAGGCGATGTTACCAACCAGTTTTCCAAGCTCTTCACGTTGCGCTTTCATTTTGGCGACGTTATCTTCGATGCCATTGATCACTTCAGTGGTCTTTGGGAAAGAGACATCCACGCCAAGATGGATGGCGTCGATGCGGGCAAGCTTTGCTTCGGTATCCTCCAAAGCAAGGCGCGATTCCAACGTCTTCTTTTTCGCATCAAGAAGGAGTTCCTGAGTTTTCGTAACGCTCTCGGACATAAGTTATTCCTTCTCCCCCGCAAGGGCTTTTAACGTGGCCAAATCCACAAGGAAATCGGCACAGAGTTCATTGAACGATTTGGTTTCGGCGCTGAAAGCGGACATGGCGCCGATCTCGCGGTTCATGTTCTCCGCGGCATTATCATTTATAAGCGCGCAAGCGGAACGGTATTCTTCGGCGATGGCTTTGGCTTTCTCATCGTTATGGGCGGCGAGGCCTTCGAGCAACTTCCGGTTCTTGAATTCGAAAACATCGCGGAGGGAAAGCTCTTGGGCAAGTTCCCTTAATAAGGCGCGAAGTTCCGCGTCATCGTCGGTGTGTGCGATGATTTCCTCAGCCATTAGTTCTCCTTCAATCCAAACTCGCCGTAAGCATGAAGCAAACGGACGGTGGATTTGTTATCGGCGTTTTGAATGCAGGCCTTAGCGGCCTTCAAGAATTCATTACGGTATTGCTCTAAAGCGAAGCGGGCTTGCTCCAAGGAATTCTCTTGGGAGACGAGATAGGGTTTCATGCCTTCGGATTGCGATTCGTCCGCATCGACGGCGAAAGATTCCGCTCGGGCTTGCAGCCTGCTGGATAAAAGCGACAACTCTTCGAAGCCCAAATCTTTTTCCATGTTCAAATAATTCTACGCCCCCTGAAGTTTACTTCAAGCGTGATTGCCTACGCTTTGGGCATGCCCCCCTTATTCGTGAAATTGCCGCTATTGCGCATTTGCTTGAAGTCTTCGAAAGAAACAACCCCAACAAAAACCAAAAAGTCATAGATGCTGATCGCCGAGATTAGCGGGAAGGTGGAAGAGATGGACGGGTCGAAACTGGCGTTTGCGGCGATGAGCCCTTCCATATGGCGAACCAATTTGTATAACGCCTCGTACTCGGGATCCGCGGTTTCGTTATTGCGGACGAACGTATCAATCAGCGAAAGGATGCCGCCAAAATTCGTGAAGTTGTCCTCGACTTTCTCGAGTTCGGACTTCACGGCGTCGATCTGCGTCGCGTTGAGGTAGCGGCTCTCTTTCGGGGCTTCCGTTATCATGCAACTTATTTTACGTAACACGTAAAGGAAGACAAGCGAAATTACCTAAGACGAGCATGAAAAACGCCTTCTTGATTGCGTAGAAGGCGAAATAATGCGCTTTTTGCGAGTTTTTTAGTGGATTTGAATTATTTATTGGAATCTTCTTCCTTCGGCAATTCAACGGGTTCAAAGGGCTCGCTGGGATCGTGCTTCTTGGCCACTTGAGCCATACGCCAAACAATAACAGAGCGCGTGAGCATGACGATGTTGATCACGGCCAGACCCGCGTTAAGAATCAAGGTCGGATACGTTTTCGTCCAAAGGCCATAGATACCGCAGATGATGGATCCGGTTAAGTTGATGATGCGAAGCCAAATCATGTTCTTCATCAAGAAGGAAAGAAGGACTAAGCCCATGCCTACATAGCCAAGCACCTCAAAGAAGATATTCAGTTGTTCCGGGGTCATATCGATACCTCCATCGCTTTAGCCAGCCAAAGATTATATCCTGTTTTCATTTTTGAAAACCAAGACCCTTCTTATCCGCGAAGACTTTCGCGACCACCGCTGGCAATTCTTTGAATGAAGAAGCGACGCCTTCGGGGTTTATCGCTCCGCCAAAGCCATAGGAAGCATAGATAAACGGAAGCCCGGCGGCGTGGGTTTCGCGTTCGTCCTTCTCTGTGTCCCCGATATAAACGCATTCAACCAATCCATAACGTTCAACGAGTGCCTTAAGGGTAAAACGCTTATCTAATTTGGAATCGCTCCAGCACATATGGCCTTTAAAAAGCCTCCTAGGAACAAGCGGCAGGAACGTTTCGATATAACCAGCTTGGCAATTCGAAACAATATAGAGGTCATAATCGCGGGCAAGTTCCGATAAAACCGGGACTTCATCAGGGAACAGTGCGCCTGGGTGTCTGGAAAGATAATCCACCTCGATTTGAAAGCAGGAATCAATGAACCGTTGCGCAAGTTCGCGATCCGCATATTGAGGGATCAGTTCATTCGCGATTTCATCCATTGTTTTGCCCATGAGTCCTTGGACCGCATCATGCGTCAGTTCATATTGCGGGCCAAAAAAGCGCTTGCCGGCTTCATCCCAAGCATCACGAATCGCAAAAGTCGCGTCCCATAAAGTCCCATCGAGATCAAATATAAGAGCGCGATCCATCTACATCATTGTATCGCTTTCGTTAACGCGGGGGTACAAACGCCGAAAAGATGGATCTTATTCGGCAAGAAATCCCATAGATTTTTCTAAGATTGAAAACTCTACTAAAACGATTAGAAAAGGGTATGTCTAGGAACAAAAATAGCGAAAATTCATCCGATTACGTCTATTTTTTCTATTTTTGAGAGAGTGGATATTTGGATACTCGAAATAAGAGAACTCTCTCCTTATGAGCCAAAAAATAATTATCTCGTGCATTTGTGCTGAACCTTTGTAAACTATGACTGCCCAAAACGAACTTTGGGAACAATATGGAAGAAATCAAACCCGCACCAAAAAAGACCGTCCCCGTATTCTTCGGTTGCGACCAGCGCTTCACGCCCTATCTCATGGCCGCGCTGGCTTCCTTAATCGATAACACCTCGGCGCGACGCAAATACGAAATCCACATTCTACATACGGATATAAAAGAAGAGACCCAGCAGGCCATCTGCAATATGGCCCGTCCGAACGTCAAAATCGAATTCGATGACGTCTCACCTGTCATCGATCAGATTTCCAGTTCGCTTCCGATCCGTGACTACTACTCCCCTTCGACCTATTTCCGCTTTGTCATCGCAAGCCATTTCCCCCAATACGAAAAGGCTCTTTACATCGACGCGGATACCGCGATCGTCGATGACGTGGCCAAACTCTACGACAACAACATCGGCAACAGCTACGTCGGTGCCGTTCCCGAAGCCGTCATGGCCAACATCAAGGACTGCGGCGACTATTCGGAAAAGGTTTTAGGCATCGCCCGTAACAAGTATTTCAACGCCGGCATGCTCGTCATCAACTGCAAGCAGTGGCGCAAGCACGACGTCCTCGGTCAATTCTTAGTCTTAATCGGCTACTACAACTTTGTCGTCGCCCAAGACCAAGACTACCTCAACGTCATCTGCAAGAACAAAGTCCACTACTTACCCCGTCGTTGGAACATGGAAACCATCAAGACGTGGAACATCGGTCCCACCCGCCCTGGCATCGTCCATTATGCCTTTGCCGCCAAGCCCTGGCAGGATATCAACTGCCTCTATGGCCGTTATTTCTGGAAATATGCATCCACGCTCCCTGTATATCCTGAAATCAAAACCGCTTTCGCCGCCGTCACCAACGACAAGCTCGAAGCGATTCGCTTAGTCGTCGAAAGCGTCTGCGAGACCTGCCGTAAAGAGATCAAGCGCAACGATAACTTCATCCGCCGCGTCAATACAAAGAAAGGCGCTAAGCCCCTCTTCGCCGAGCCCGAGCTCTCCGAACTCGTCACCCGTTTACGCACCCGCAATTTCGCTCGCTCCTAATTGGGGTATAATAAACACGATATGGCCAAGGAATATCCCGAAACCATCTTTTACACCGACCCCCTGCACGACGAATTCGGGCAAATGGATGTCCACGCCGATCCGATCGACGAAAACTATTCCTATATTCGCGATAATGGCTTTTTTGGACGCTTAAAAAGGTTCTTCCTTTTCCGCGTCATCGCTAAACCCATCGCATGGTTTTATCTTCACAATGAACTCCATCATGAAATCGTAGGCAGGTGGAAGCTGAAGCGTTACCGAAAGCAAGCCATCTTCATCTATGGCAACCATACCCAGCCCATCGGCGACGCTTTAATGCCTGCGTTTATTCTTTCGCCCCGGTATATCAACGTCATCGTTCACCCGGATAACCTCGTCGTCCCAGGCGTTGGCAAATACGTTCCATTACTCGGTGGCCTCCCGCTCCCCCATTCCGCGAAGGCGAAAGAGAACTTCACCGCCGCGATTGGCAAACGCGTCAGCCAGCATCAGCCGATCGTCATTTATCCCGAAGCCCATATTTGGCCCTTCTATACCGGGATTCGCCCCTTTGGGAACGAATCGTTCACCTATCCGGTCTACTATGGCGCCCCGGTATTCTGCTTCACGAACACTTACCACAAACTCAAAAACGGGAAGGTTCGTATCCGCACCTATGTCGATGGACCCTTCTTCCCCGCGATCGGCGCTTCTCCAAAGGAGGCCTGTGAACAGCTCCGTAATGAAGTCTATAACACCATGACCGAGCGTGCCTCGACGTCCACCTACGAGAAGATCAAATACGTCCGAAAGGAAAAAGAGAATGGTTGATATCGTTTTCTGCGGTAACGAAAAGGTTTTCGACGGGGTGCTCACCTCCATCTTGTCGATTCTTACCCGCGACCCTAGCCGCGATCAGTACCGCTTTACGATACTCACCATGGACCTTACTAGGCTTAACCCCGCCTATACCCCCATCACGGACCGTCTTATTTCATTCTTAGAAGGAATCGTCCAACGATATAACCCCAAATCCACCGTTAAGAAGATTGACGTCACCGATCTCTATGAAGAAAAGCTTGGCCATTCCCCGAATGAGAATAACTATTGCTCTCCTTATACCCTACTTCGCTTGCTTATCGACTTACTTCCCGACTTTGGGGATAAGGCTCTTTATCTCGACGCGGACTTAATGATCAACCAAGACATTCACATGCTATGGGATTATCCCTTAAAACCCGGCGTGGAATTCGCGGGCAGCAACGACCATTATGGCAAATACCTGATTCACCCTCGTTACATCAACGCAGGCGTTTTGCTCTTCAATCTCGTCGAATGCCGGAAAACGAATCTTTTTGCTAAGGCAAGAGACCTCATCAACGCGAAGAAACTCATCTTCAACGACCAAAGCGCGCTCAACCGTGCCGGTAAGAAGAAACAATTGCTCCCTCAGAAATTCAACGATCAGAAGTTCTTGCATAAATCGACCGTCATCCGCCACTTCTCCAAACGTCTGTTCTATCTCCCCTATCCTCATACCGATAACATCAAGCAATGGCACATCGAGAAGGTCCATAAGATCTTTCGTTACCACCAGTTTGACGACGTCTATGAAATCTATCTGAAAGAGAAAGCCGCCTACGAAGGAAAATAGCATGCCGAAAGATCCCGAACGCCTCGCAGTATTGCAACGCATCGATGAGCTCGAGCGTAAAGGCATTTTCGACGTGGACGTGGAAGAAGACCCGCCAGGAGAAACGATTCTTCCAGGAACGGTTGATTACAAGCAATCCAAGATTTCCACGAAAATCCGCGCAAAAATCGCTTTTTCTTCCGCACGAAAATTCCTCAATAAAATCCTAAAAGACGGCACTTTACGCATTAAAGACATCAAAGGAATCGAGCACTTGGATAACCTTACGACCGGAGCCGTAATCACCTGCAACCACTTCAATGCGTTTGACTCCTTCGCGATGCAGGTCGCCTACGAACGGTCCACTTGTTCGAAAAAGAGGAAGCTTTTCCGTGTCATTCGCGAAGGCAACTACACCTCCTTCCCTGGCTTCTATGGCATGCTGATGCGTTCGTGCAACACGCTTCCTCTCTCGTCAAATATGGCTACGATGAAAGAGTTCATGGACGCGGTGGATTATCACCTTTCCAAAGGTCACCTTGTCTTGGTCTATCCCGAGCAATCCATGTGGTGGAACTACCGTAAACCAAAGCCCATGAAACGTGGCGCATTCGTCTTCGCAGCGAAGTCCAACGTTCCCGTGGTTCCGATTTTCATCTGCCAAGAAGACTCCAAGGACATCGGCGAAGATGGCTTTCCCATCCAAGAGATGACGATCTTCGTCTTACCTCCTATTTATCCAAATTCGGAAGTGCACCCCGTCATCGCCTCCCAAGAACTCATGGAACGCAATTACGCCGCCTGGAAGGAAGTCTACGAATCCTTCTATGGCAAGAAACTGGAGTATCTTTGCGGCGACCCCTTTAAGAAGGCTCAAGCATGAAATTCGTCTGTTTTAACGTCAACGGCTTACGCGCCGTCTTAGGAAAAGGGTTTGAAGAAACCTTTAATGCCCTCAACGCGGATGTCTTTTTCATTGAGGAGACCAAGCTTAGCGAAGAGCCCGGTTTGATCACCCCGTTTGAAAAAGAAGGATACGAATCCTATTGGACGATTTCCAAATTACGTAAAGGGTATTCGGGCGTCGCCGCTTTTACCCGTATCACTCCCCTATCGGTCCATTATGGTTTACTTGACCATAAATATGACGAGGAAGGCCGTGTCATCACCTTGGAATTCAAAGACTTCTATTTCGTCGGCGCCTATGTACCAAACGCTGGTGATGGATTAAAACGTTTGGATTTCCGTATGCAGTTTGAGAAAGACCTCCTTGAATATTTCGCCGAGCTTTCGAAAAAGAAACCCATCGTCTATGGAGGCGACCTTAATGTTGCCCATAACCCCATCGACATCAAAAACCCAAAATCCAACGAGCATAATCCAGGCTATACGATCGAAGAGCGCACCGCCTTTGGAAAGTTGCTCGACCAAGGTTATGTCGATACGTTCCGTTATCTCCATCCCGAGGTAATCAAATATTCCTGGTGGAGTTATCGCTTCCACGCCAGGGAAAATAACGCAGGCTGGCGCATTGATTACTTCGTCGTCTCTGAATCCTTGAAGAACCGCATTCGCAGCGCGGAAATCCATAACGAATTCTTCGGTTCAGACCACTGCCCCATCAGTCTCGAATTAGACTAGTTCTCCAATAAAAAGGCCGCGAATTGCTGAGATTCACGGCTTTTTTAACGGTTATATTGAATTGTTGTTTTGGGAATGTTTTTGTCGTCGGTAATTCAATACTTCCGCTGCGCTATATCGGCCTTCATTCTCATGGAATGATTCGATATAGATTCGGTTTTCTGCCACGCTGGATAATTTGATGTAGAGAGCAACGATTTGTCCGGATTGTTTGTTTTTATATTCTTTCCAAAAAATCCATTTATGAGCGAAATCGTCTTCCTTCCGAGGTGGGCTACTCTCGATGCAAGGATCTTTGTGATTCAAACTGCGAATGACATCGTAAGCGTCTTCTCGATTGATGCCTAATCGACAACACACGTGAGTGATGTCTTTCCACGCTTGATCCAGATATCGTCTTCGCCAACGGAATATCACATCCGGGCTTTGTATCCGCCTCAACAGCTCATCCAGCGAGCATGGCTCACTGATGGGCATATATATTTGTACCTCCTTTCGACCAATATCCTAGCGTCAAACATGGATTACTTGCAACTTTTTGCCTAACTTGCTAAAGCAAGAAAAAGGCCACCATGATGGTGACCTGTGATGTGGTTTATAAGATGTAGTTAAGCGGGATCAAACGAGCGAGAACTCGAGAGCAACCTTAAGAGTTGCCCCGCTAATGCCATCGTTAGTGGCGTTTGTATCTTCGCCTTCAACCCAAATGGAGAAAACGTAGTAATGGTCGATTGCCGAAGTGGTTTTCAGTTCAAGCGAGGTCGGTTGTAGGCCATTTCCTAATTCAGCTGTTTCGTAATCAGCGGCAGCGAAACTATTGCCGGAAGCGCCCCATCCGTGTTTCGTTTCTCCATCGAATGAATATATCTTATTAACAAGGGCCCCTGACATATAAGTGCTATCGTCATCAGCATCAATTAAAGCCACGCGGTAAGATTCTTTAAGTTCAGCATCCGTAACAGTCGGTGTGATTTTGTAATTTAAGGTACGACCATTTCCTGGCTCTGCAGCGGCTTCAACATGAATGCCATATTTCATATAGCTAACATATCCATTTCCGTACCCGTTTCCTTGATTCTTAACATGTTCCCAATCGTTTTTGGTAGTTACTTCGTCTATTTCGCTCGCAACATAAGGCCCTTGATCTTTCAATGCTTTTGGAGCATAGAAGTTCATGCCGTTTTTAGAAGAAACTACTCCCAGAGGCTGATTGCTATCTACAACTTGGTTTGTAGCTGTTCCAAAGCCACCGGCTTGTGGAACGGCCGTGTCATACCCGAGTTTGGTGACGTTGATGGTGATGTTGGAGACAGTACTAACGGTCATTTCGCCGGTAGTAAGGGTGGCTTTGGATTGGGTGGTAAGCCATGCAAAGGTTGAGGTGACGCCAGCGGCAAGGACCGCAGCGGTCATGACGGAGATGCCTAACATCAGTTTAGCTTTCGTCTTCATTTTGTTTTTTCCTTTCCTAGCAGATGAAATATGGCGATTTCTTCCGCAAGTTTAGATGGGCAATGTCCTTAACCGAAAAAGACTTAGGGCATGTGATTTTTTGGCTAACGACATTTTTATTATAGTCACATCAATTTGGAATGTAAGCCCTTACATTTATTTGAATGAAAAAAAGACCCTCCCCTTCTAAGGGAGAGCCCGTTAGTTCGGTTGCTTTTATTCGCCTGGTACGAGTCGGCTGCTCAAGTTCACGGTGAGGTTGACTTTGCCACCACGAGCGATGTCTTGTTCGTCGCTGTAGGTACCTTCCATCCAAACCGTAAAGCGGAAATAATGCTTTGCATTCGTGGAATAGGTGCAGAGTTTCAACGTACTTCCTTTTTGGACGACGTATTGCGAATCAATCTCGTTATTGGGGACGGTTCTGCTGGCATAGATTTGATCTTCGGAAGCGTTCGAGCAGTAGAAATGACGGACGCCGTCGGATTTATAGATATCAAAGTTGTAATCCTGCGTCTGCATGACGCCAACGCGAATCCACTGCGCTAATGCGACCGAACTCGGGTTGTCGGTGCGATCTGGCGCCCAGTTGACCGAAACGTTGAGTTCCGATGGATCCAAAGAAGCTTTGGTGCTGACGCCAAGGCCGAACGCATGAGCGTATTTTGAGATGTTTGCTTTCGTGACATCCGTATAGGAGGATCCTTCTTTTGCGACGAACGATAAACCCGTAGAGCTGGAGACGGCCCCAATCGTGATGGGAGTGGAAATTTCATACGAGTTTCCCTCGATGACTGTGGGCTCGGAATTCTGCGGACGCGGAACCTCATAAAGAGAGACGTCGATATTCTGGACGTTGGACGCGACGGTGATGGAGCTATAGCTCAAGGTGACGCTGTCGCGGGTGACGAACCAGGCATGAGTCGCCGTAACGGCGGTAGCCAATGTGGCGCAGGAAATCGCCGCGCCGAAAAGCGAGAGTTTTGTTTTGTTTTTCATGGAAATCCTTTCTATAGGGAAGGCTTTATGGCACGCCTTCGATATGGGCAATTCCGCAACCGGGAAGAGGGCAATCCTCCCGGTTTTGGTTCGAGATAATTATACCCCTTCTAACATGCCATTACCTATAGGCCCAGGGGCATTATTTTTCATGCGTTTTTGTTCGATGAGTCCTAGACAATTCGCCAAAAGGAAGCAAAAAAGTCCGCGGAGTTTTTTTCGCAAAATCCCTCGCGCATATATAGAGAAGAAAAAAGTGCGTCCGAGCATCTTTTATTTCTCCTTCTAAGCGTGCTAACATTTTCGATACATGAACCCGAAACAGAAACGAAACATCCTCATCGTCGGCGCGATCGAACTAGCGATCGTCATCTTTTGCTTGGTTGTTTCGATCCTCGTCATCGTCACCATCCATGACGTCAACGAACCCGACCATGCCGTGGCCAACCTCCGCGATAATGGTCCGCTTATTGGCTGGTTCCAAAACAACTCCACCGCTTTCTTCTTATTAATCGTTCTACCTTTATTCGTATTGCTCGCGATCGACGTCATCTATCTCATCGTCTATGCGACCAAGCGTGAATCGCGCCTCTCCGAAGTAGAACGTAAGAGCATCGAAGAAAAGGCCCGTGCCGAAGCCCGTGCGGAAGTCTTGCGCGAAATGCAGCAAGAATCCGAAGCGGAAAACAAACCCACCGAATAAGAGTTGCCGCAATTAAGGAAATCGCTGGAAAAAGCGATTTTTTTCTTTCTCAAAAACTCACCATCTCATCCGAAAAATACCGATGCCATCTAATCTTTTCACACACAGTAAACATATGCTCGCCCGCTTGCACTGCGTAAAGCGTCAGCCTAAAATATAGTCAGCATTTCGAGGGAAACCTCGGTTGCATGGTCTCGTGAAACCCCGAGTGCCGGGCAAGCATGACGGGAGGTAGCGATACCGCTAGGGCATGGAAGATCTCGTTCCAGGCTTATTTTTATGGCAAAGCCACGAACTTCGATCCTCCCAAGGTGAATCGTTTTAATGTCACCGGAAAGGAGGTCCATACGTGAGTAAGGAACCAAAACCTGTCCCAGAGAATGACGCGAAATTCCCCGGCATGTTTTCTTTAGCGCGCAACCGCGCCCTCAAGAAGGCAGCCATATGGACGCTTGCGTCCTCCGCGACTTTATTCGGCTTGGTATGCCTCGTCGGCGGAATCGTCGGCAATAACCGCGGTTTCACCACCCGGATCGATCGCGGATCCTCACTAAAGGACATCGTGCTGAAAAGTACGAAAAACCACGCAGCGGGCAGCGTCGACGAAGACGGTGTCTATTTCCTCGCGGCCGAGGGCTTAACCAATGCCAGGCCCACCACCGCGGAGAAAGTATTCGGCTTCTGCAAAGATCTCTACAAGTTGGAGGATCTAAGCGGAACCAACGTCCTCTATGACGATGCAGGCTCGCAGCTGGCTCTGGCCTATACATTCTATTTAGGGAATGCCTCCGAAACCGAAGACCAAAACTTCACCTTCTACATCAGCTTGGGCGCTTATTCCGCCCCCACCAACGTAAAAGCCAACAACCCTTATGCCTATCTTCGCGTCCTCGTTTACGCCAACGTCGAAGGCCAAGGCACCCACGCCCACACCATCTATGCCGCCCCTAGCGATCGGGGCATTGGTACGGTGGACGGGGGTGAAAACGACCTACGGGAATGCCTTTCCGAATACACCGACGTCACCGTGGATGGCACGACTTTGCGTCGCCCCACCTATTTCGATGAGGACGTAGGCTATTGCACCAACTTCTCCCCCAACACCGCGGAGATCATCCGCCAGGATAGCAAGATCGAGAAGAAATCGATCCTCCGCTATACCATCGTCACTTATTTCGAAGGCAACGACTATGAATGCCGCGGGGATTTCCCCGAAGGCGCAGGTCTTAGCCTCAGCGCGCACTTTGGAGATTAATTAGATGGCCAAAGGAAGAAACAAAGCCACCTCTTCTACCGGCAAACTCATCGCCGCGGCTTTTGGCTTATTCTTCCTCACCCTCTCTTCCTCCATCGTGGGAACCTACGCCTGGTATAAGGTCCGCGACTTCGCCCGCATCGACCAAATCTCCATGGACTTCTCTTCCTCCCCTACCTTACAAGCCGGGGTCAAAGACGAAGACGGGAACATCGAGTACAAACAGGTGCTCAATGAATACGACTTCCGCAAAGGCGACCCCAATTACGACGCTAACGCCAACCTCAAGGAAGTCTCCTCCATGTTTTTCGATGGCGATGTCTCAAATTACGCCGACGACAAAGCCCCCATCCTGCGCGCCCCCTACACCAAGAGCGATCAAAAGGGCAAAACGGAGCCCGCGGAATCCGGTTTCATACAAATCGAAGCCTTCTTCCGTTCCTCCGCCCCCTGCCACCTCTACTTGACCGACCATACCGTCATAAAGCCTCTAGAAGCCACCAACGCGTTGATCGCCAAGTACGGCTATGACGAAGACGAACTTAACCGCGTCTTAGATTGCGCTCGCCTCTCGTTCTATTCCAAAGAGGGTTACCACGTCATCGAACTTGGGCAGCAAACCCCAAGCCACACCAAATTCGGCGGTCCCTTGCAGGCCCATAACACCGAAGGATTCTTCGATTACGAAGAGGGCAAAGAAGTCCTCTATGGCGACTATAGCGGAACCCCCACCTATCTTCCTGCCTTAGAAGAAGATAGCCCCATCCCCGAAAGCCCAAGCGCCTTCAACGCCAGGCATAAAGCCGGCATCGAACGCGTCGACCCCACCTCCGTGACCTTCGCGGAGGAGCACACCCACGTCTTAAGCGACTTCCTCTTCGATGGAGGTTCTAGCGCGGGCGATACCATCTGCCTTGGGACCTTATCCCCCAACGAGGATTTCCGCCTCGTCATCTCCATCTACATCGAGGGTTGGGACAAAGACCTCACCGACACCCTCGCCACAGGCAAGTTCAGCCTCGACCTTAACTTCACAGGTCTATTGGACATCTAAGGAGGCATCCACCATGCAGAACTACTTCCAATTCCTCTCCGAGATCCTGAACGCGTTTGGCTCGAATGTGGCCAATCTCTTCAAAGGGCGTTTCGACATCAACGGCGATTTCGTCAACTACCACCAAATCTTCCTCGCCTATAGCGGTGGATTCGGCGTTGGCGGATGGATCTTCTACGTTTTGATGATCCTGCTCGCCGTGGGCATCGTCGGATCGATCCTCGCCTTGCTCATCTATCTCATCCGCAAGATGATCCTTCGCCCCCGCACGAAGAAGGGTGAAGAGGAAAAGATGCGTAAGGAAATCGAACGATTGAACCTCGAACTCTACGATGCGGTCCGCGAGAAAGACAAGATCCTTGGCTTAAAGACCTCCGAACGGGGCGGCCTCACCCCGGGCGTATCCACTGAGGAAGGGGAAGAAGGCGATTTGTCCAACGCCCGTTTCCCGCGTCTTATCCAAGTGGACCAGAAGTACCCCGATGGCGTGATCACCACTTCGCTTCCAGACGACGCCAAAGACATCGACCTTCCGGGTATCGTCGAGCGCTTCCGCAACTTCGCCTGCTCGCAGATGCGACTCTATTACACCTTGGATACCTGCCGCCATTTCTTCGCCTCCATGGGTTCAGGCAAACTCATCATCCTCGAAGGTATTTCCGGTACCGGTAAAACGTCGCTTCCTTACTGCATGGGACGCTTCTTCCGTAACGGGGCCAATATCTGCTCGGTCCAACCTTCTTGGCGTGACCGTTCCGAGTTGCTTGGTTACTACAACGAATTCACCCATAAGTTCACGGAGACCGAATTCCTCCGTGCGATTTACGAAGCAACCTACCGCGATGACATCGTCTTCATCGTCCTCGACGAAATGAACCTCGCCCGCGTCGAATACTACTTCGCCGAATTCCTCTCCATCATGGAAATGCCCAATGCCCAAGAATGGATCATCAACCTCATCGCCGACCCACGCGAAGATGACCCCAAGCACTTCCAAAACGGCCAACTCCTCATCGGACAGAACATCTACTTCGTCGGCACCGCGAACAACGACGACTCCACCTTCACGATCACCGATAAGGTCTATGACCGTGCGATGTCGCTATTCTTCGATAACAAAGGGCAGCCCTTTGAAGCGCCCTTTACCGAAGCCCTCCCCATGCCCTACACCTATTTGGAGAACCTCTTCGAACAAGCGCGCAAGGATCACCCCATCTCCCAAGAGACTCTCGATAAGTTCGCCGAACTCGACAACTTCGTCATCGAGCATTTCAAGCTCGCGTTTGGTAACCGTATCATGAAGCAGATTCAGCGCTTCGTTCCTTGCTATGTCGGCTGCGGTGGCACCGAGATCGGCGGTTTGGACTATGTCTTCAAGGTCAAGATCCTCAAGAAGTTCGAAGTTTTAAACGTCGGCTTCCTCAAAGACGAACTCGCCTTGCTTGAAGAGGAACTCACCCGCTTATTCGGACGCGATGAATTCCCGCTTTCCCGCGAGAAGATCCGTGCCTTAGTCAAGATGAGCAAATAACCATGGCGGACAGCAAGAACGAAAAAAGTTTAGTCCAAGCCGGTAAGGATCTGGCGGAGGCCTTAGGCGCTCTAGCGGATTCCTCCCCATCTTTCGCCGCGACCAAAAAGCTCATTCAGGCCGACGGGGATAACTATCTCCGCCAGACCGAGCGTATCGAAGTCAAAGCGTTCGATGACTCTTTCGTCGTCGAAATGGAGGAAGGTTTCGAAGCCATTGGCCGCATCATCGCCAACCCCCGCTCCTTCATCAAAGAGCAACCCGAACTTGTCGAAGCGGGACTAGCGAAGAAGATCTCCGCTTTAAGCGTTTCCCATTTGGCCTCCCATTCGCAATTCGTCCGCCACGTCGACGAGAAGAAAAACGTCCACCCGGACAAGATCCTCACCATCTTCTCCGAGACCGATAACCAGATTTACGAAAACCGCTTCATCATGACGTTGATTCGTCGGTGCCTCGTCTTCTTGCAAGAACGCCACTCCTTCATGATGGAACATGGCGAGACTTATGACTCCGACTTGCTCTTATTGCATACCAAGACGGAAATCGATGGGCTCACCTACACGATCGATTCCCGCATCAAGGTCAGCCAACCTTCGAGCGACGCTGGCGAAAGCAAGCGCAACGAAGAACTGCTTCGCCGCATGGCCTCGCTTCGTCAACGTATCGCCTATTTCAACCGTTCCCCCTTCATGGAGGAAATGCGCGGGGCCAAAGAAGTCGCTTCGCCCATCCACATGACCAACATGTTGCTCAAGCAGCCCGATTATCACCGCGCCTATGAGTTATGGGCCTTCCTCGATGAATATGAATCGTTAGGCATTTCCTTCGACGTCACCGAGACCAACCAACGTTTCGATCCCAAATACTTTGACCGCATCTATAACTTGCTGACGGCCTCGTTACTGACCTTATCGAGTTCGCGCGTCAAAGACCGCGTTCCCCATGATCCCAAAAACAGCACCACGACCACCTTCGAGCCCAAGGTCATCTTCACCCTCGATGATGAAACCTATAACAATGGCAAATTCATCTATAACCACTTCCCCGAAGAAGAAAAGAAGCGCGAAAACCCCTTGGCCCTTACTCCCGAGGAAGCCGAGGCCGAACGCCTTGCTTTAGAAGCATTAATCGAGAAGCAGCGCAAAGCCAAGCCTCAAATCGAAGCCGATATCCTCCACGACAAAGACCAAGTCGTCTTGGCCCTTGCCCTTGCCCGTAAGAAAGCGCGGGAAGAGCTCGAAGCGAAAGAGTCCGCCAAGCGCAAAGACCGTTCCGACAAAGAGAAAGACGCCAAGAAAGAAGCGGACCGCAAAAAGAAAGAAAGTCTCAAAGCCCTCGCCAAAACCGAGAAAGAGAAAACCGATGCCGCCCGCAAAGCGGCCATAGCCAAAGGAAAGGAAGACCGGGAAAAAGACCGCAATCGTTAAGACAATGGAAAAGAGCAAGAAACGGAAAATCCTCTCTTATTCAGTTGACGCCATCTTGGGCCTCATCGTCGTTTTCCTGCTCTCTTGCCAAATCCAGATGATGGTCACTTCCTCCTCCAACCATGGCGTACCCCGCGCCTATGGGCTCTCCTTCCTTTATGTCGGCACCGACTCCATGGAAGGCACAAAATCCGATAGCCTCAACCGTGGCACGGGCATCATCGTCCAACAAACCGATGCAAGTTCGCTCCATAAAGGCGATATCGTCACCTTCTTCGACGCGAATATCGGCGCGCCCAACACCCACCGTCTCGACCAAGAGCCCACCAGCAAGGACGGCGTTTACTATTTCCACACGATGGGCGATAACGTCGGGGCCGCCACCTACAATTACGATGGCGAATCCTTCACCTCCAACGAGCTCATTGGGAAAGTCATTGGCCATAACGATGCCCTAGGAACCTTCTTAACCTATGTTTCCCCTAACGCCTCAGGCATGGCGGAAGCGGCCGGTAACCCTGGGGCGAAGAGTTGGTTCTTCCCCATTGTCGTCATGTTGCCTCTAGCCGTCATCGCCGGCATCTCGATCACGATGACCGTCATCGAAGCCAAGAAAGAGTCCAAAAAAGAATCCGTCGAGCTTGCCGAGGCCATGGCGGAAGCCGGCATCGATAAGAGCGACGAAGCCGCGGTTATGGCATTTGAGGAGAAATACCGCTTCAAAAAGGAATACCGCGAAATGCTCGAGAAAGAAAAGCAGCGGGCCAAAAAGAAAGCCTATCGCCAAATCAAAGCCGAACAACGGAGGAAGCCCTCATGAAACGAAAGAACATCGCATCATCGATCTTCATTTGCCTCTTCGCGGCCCTAAGCGGCCTGGCGTTAGGATTCGGTCTTACCTGCCTTTGCTTGGTTTTGTTCGCTGGGGCGGAAAAAGCCTTCCTTAATTACGCCTTATATGCCCTTTCCGCAGGCATCCTTTGTGGCCTTCTTGGCGTCATCCTCGCCTTAGTACGCAAGAGCAAAAACAAACCTGCGTCCCCGTTGGCAGGCCAATTCGTCAGCGTTCATGAAGAGATTGAGACCAAGGATCGCTTCCTCCTCTTATCCAGGAAAGACAAAGCCCGCGGTATCGGAGCGATTTCCTACGCAATTGTCTCTTCTTTATCTGAAGACGAGCGTGCCATCCTTACCCCGCGTATCAACGAAATCATCTATCTTCGTATCCGCGACTTCTTCCCAGTGGACAATTCCTCAGTTGCCTTTGAAAAGGGCTTCTTCTACTTATCGACGAGTAAGGGAGACCTTAAGGCCAAATTAGAGGAAACATCCAAACAGATCCTTTCTTCCTTCGTCTTGGACCCTACCCTTCCCGATATCCGCTTGCTTCTAGGCGTGGACAATAACCCTGAAGCTTTAGAGCCATCCATTCGCCTCGCCCACGCGGAGCGCGCCTGTACCTATGATGCTATATCGCGCTTAAGCGGAGCCTTATCCCTTTATGACCCCGCGATGGAAATCGACGCGAAAGGCATCGACTTCGACCTCGAAGGCGCGATTGCCGAAGGGCGTATCGAAATCTCCTACGAGCCTTTATTAATGAAGAACAACAAGACCTGCGCCTATCGCCGCGTCTTACGCCTCTTCGATCCTTCCCGCGGCTTAATCGAAGAAAACGAACTCCGTCGCCTCGTCGATAACGTCGGAAAAGGCGAACAATTAGACGCTTATGCCTTAGCCAAGACCTTAGATGACCTTTCCGTCTGGGACGAAGGCGTCCGTCATAAACTCAAATACGTCATCATTTCCGTCGGTCGCAGCACCTTCTATCGCGCCTCCTTCCTGCAAGAACTCCGCCGTACCTTCAACGATCGTAACCTAGACCTTGGACGTCTATGCCTCGCGATTGGCGGAGAAGCGCTTTATGGCGACGAGGCTTATTGCGTGAATTTCGCGAAGAAAGCCCATGGCTTAGGCATCAAAGTCGCCGTCTTGGATTTCGCCGCGCGTAGCCCGCTTACCCGCATCGATGAACTCGCGCCCGACCTAGTAAGCTTTGCCCCGTCTTTTGCCAAACAAGACGAACGCTTAGGCAAAGCCAAGATCGAAGTACTTAAAAACACCGCCTCCACGATCGATGGGGGTAAGAGCAACTTCGATACCATTCCTGATCTTTATCCGGAGAAAGACGTCACCGCGTCCTTAGCTCTCGAACGTCTACAAAACGAGGAGGAATTCCGTCGATGATCGCCATTATCGCCTCGCGCCCCGAGGATTTGCTCTACATCAAGGCGCGACTCACCTTCCTCTCGGGCGAACACACCCTCAAAGAAGGAATCACCACCACCCATGGCTTCTTTGGGTCGGAAGAAGTCGTCCTCCTTGCCACGGGTGAAAGCAATTACCTTTCCGCCATGTACACCGATTTGATCATCAACCGTTATGATCCCGACGTCATTTATGGTGTGGGTGATGCCTTTGCCTTATCCCCACTTGTTAAAGAAGGCGACATCATCATCGGTTCCAATTGCTATTTACATGGCGTCAACCATCACGCGAATGGCGAACCTTATGGCGTGATTCCTGGGCTTCCCGAGGCCTTCCCCTGCTCCGCCTCGCTTTCTTCTCGCGCGCTAGGGCTAGCGGGAAGTAGCGGCATCCGCGCGTTTAGCGGAGCCATCCTCTCTGGTGAAAAAGTCATCTTCGATAAAGACGAATTCGATGAGATTTTGACCCGTCGTTACGCCGGCAAAGACATCTATTGCTACGATACCTCCACCAGCGGCATGGCCTTAGCGTGCCACCTCCATCAAAAATCCTTCCTCCCCTTACGCGTCATCTCCTATGTCCCAGGGGTTGAAGAATCCCGCCTTCGTTACCGTCGCATCGCCTTAGAGGCATTGCCGGGCATCGGGCGCATCATCTTTGGGTTATGCGCGATGCACCAAGGCAAGAAGGGAGGCGCCAAATGAGAAAGCCATTCACCTATACCGCGACCATCTTGCTCGCCTTATTCGGGTTACTCGCTTTGGCGGGAGGATGGATCTGCATGATCCTTCTTCAAGGTGATTACGTCCGTTATGTCACCTATGGTTGCTTCGCCTTAAGTTTCATCCTCATCGTCATTTCCATCTTCTTGCTCGTCCACGGCCGCAAGCTCGATAACAAGGCCGCGAAAGACGTCATCGCCCAACTCGACCGTCTTCATAACGGCGACTTATCGCCACGTATCGTTTCCCATTGCAGCGCGCCGATGGAAGAAGTCTCCTCCGCGATCAACACGCTTCCGGAGCGTTCGTTCAAAGAAGAGATTCCAGACCACATTCTTAACAAAGAGGAATTCGAAGCCTACTTATCGCGCACCTTACATTTCGCCTCCTCCATCCGTGGCTGCTTGATTCTCATCGGCCTTGAATCGCGTGGCACCCCCAAAGCCTACGAACATTTGGGCGAAGAAGTCGTGAAAGTTTATGAAGGACGGGCCATTGGGGAAATCAAAGGCGGCTATGCCGTTTATGAGCCCAGTGCCCTAAGCGTGCGTCAAGAAGAAGGCAAAGCGAAGCGCTTCATCTCGACCTTCACCGCGATCGAAGACGCCTCTTCCTTAAAGCCCACCACATTCGGTGCGAAGATCGCCTTGACCTTCTATCCCGATTTCCCAGAAGAGGAACTTTGGGAACGCGCCTATTCTGCCTTTGAACAAGCGCGCCCCTTATTTACCGCGACAAGTGGCGAATCCAACTTAACCGCCCTTACCGTTTCGGAAGAAGGCCGTAAAGACGAAGTCCCGTTCGAGGACTATTACATGGCCTTAGCTACCGCAAAAGGCGAAAAAGACCGCAAAAAGGCCCTACGTTTGTTATTGATCCGCGCCGCTTTGGGCCTTGGATTTGACCAAGTGGGCCTTGCGTTATTCGATTCTTCGCGCCAGGGTTATCACCTCATCGAAGAAATCCACGCCGAAGGCAAAGGACCTTCCTTCAAACTCCTTGCCCAAGATGGGCTCATCCCCGATCACCGTATCGACCCCTTCTATGAGCTCGCCTTGGACGAACGCCTTTGCTGCGTCTCCAATAGCCTCTATCTCCCCTCGCGCCCCGCGGCGATTCTCGATTCGCTTGGATTGCGGAGCATCGCCTGCGCAAGCGTCGGCACCGTCGAGCGTCGCCTTGGCTTTGTCTACCTCACCTCGGGTTCGATTCAGACCAACATCGACGCCAAGAAGCAAGTCGCTATCCAGCGCCTCTTCCGTACCTTATCCGCCCATCTGCTCATTGAACGCGACGAATCGTTGGAGAAAGAAAGCGAAGCCCGTGAAGCATGCCTCACCGATGTCACGGGACGTTACTTATATGAGATTGACCCCGCGACGCACCGCATTTTGCATCTCTCGGCCAATCTTGCCGCGGCTTATCATTCCGCCCGCGTGGGTGACCTTTGCCACCGTGCCTTGCTTGGAAGCGACGAACCTTGCCCCAATTGCCCCTTGCTCCACGAAGAAGGATTCCGCAAAGCCTTGCCTGAAATCGGTCCTGGCCTTCTCTCTTTCAGCGTGCTAAGCAAATTCCCTAAAGCCACCATCTTATTAAGCAAGCAAGAACGCGGTCTCACCCCAAGGCGTTTGGACAAAGACCTCTATATCCTCAACCGCCGCGCCTTGATGGCGGACTTAGAAAGCGCGCTTCTGCAAGAACAATCCGGCTATGCCCTGCTCTTCCATGTCGAGAACGCAGTCCTAAGCGCAGGTAAGATCAAAGACGGCACTGTCCATGACATCATGGCGGCCCTGTTGTCCCGCTTATCCATCTCTTCGCTCGACGATGGACTCTATCGTTACGATGACGATACCTTTGCCTACCTCCTCCCCGATTCCAACAAAGACGGGGCGTTTGAAGTCGCTAAATCGGTGGCCATCGCCTTGTCCAACCCTATTCCGTTACAGAACAACTCCTTCGTTCCGGAACTTAGCTACATCGCCTTGTCCTATCCAGTCGAAGTCAGCTGTGTCTTCGACTTAGAGTCGCTTACGCGCACCTGCCTTTCCAAGGTTCCGAATCTTGGCAAAGGGCGCATGATTCCTATCGATGACGAGGAAGCCCCGCTCGTCTTGCCGCGTTCCTATAAGGAAGACGCATTAAAGAAAGCCATGGCCAAAGGCGCCTTCCCGTTAAGTTACACGCTCGTGCGTGAAAACGCCTCCATGCGTCCCCGTTATGTGAAAATCGGTGCAAGCCTTTCCTTGTCCAAAGGCGAGAAAGCCAATGCGGACGAACTGCGTGCCCTGCTTAATGAAGAACGTCTTTTATCCAAACTCGAAGAAGGCGAACTAAATGGCTTCTTCCAAAGCTTCAAGGCCAACGACAATGCCTTCAAGTCCTCTTCGTTAAAAGGCGTGATCTTGCGCATTGGCAAAGCAAGCCTCTTCTCCTCTACTTATATGCGTATTCTGACACGTGGCGTGAAAGATGCGCACGTACCTGGTGGATTCATTCACTTAGTCCTGCCTTCGCAATACGCAGAGGACGAACAAGAGAAACTCGTCGCCGCCCTAGCGACGTTAAAAGAGGCCAAGATCGTTCCGCTTTATCTCTTCGATGAGAAGAACGCGACGCCTCTAGCATATCTTGGCGAACACGAACTTGAAGGCGCGCTTTCCAGCACTCTTGCCGAAGACGGCTTCAAGAAGCGTTTAGCCAAAGCGCGTGAGCTCCGCACCAACTTGATTCTCCCTGGAATCGAGCAAGACGAACAACGTAGTTACGCCATCTCCTTATCCGTGCCCTATGGAGAAGGAAAGCTATATGGCCAATATCTGGAGGAAAAGGATTTCTTAGAAGCGATCCAATAAGCACATCATGACGCGAGCAAAGGAAAGGAAACTAAGGCTCTTAACGATGATCGGATTCACGTTGATTTCGACGTCGTCTTTAGCCGTGGCTACCTTTGCTTGGCTCACCTCGAATTCCAAAGCGACCCTTTCCACCACGGAACTACGAGTCGAATCCGGGCTTACGTTCACGTTCTATGCCTATAAGGACAACTTCGCAGATCCCGCCAACGACAATTACACGGTCACCGGATATCAGTCTTCGTCTTTGGATAATGGCTTTGCGAATGACTTCGTCGAAATCACGGACGCAAGTTGGACCTCATTCCCCAACATGTATCCTGGAGATAAACTCACTTTCGCCATCAAAGTCGAGGGCATCGCTTCTACGTCCATTGGGTTGGATGTGTCTTTATTTACTTCCACGCATAGCACCAACCTTCTTGCCGATATCAACGGCGTGAACATTCCCATCGATTTCGCTTGGGCAACGGATGTTTATGGCGATTCCTCCCCAACGAGCGATTACTACACCAAGTTCGTTGCAGGAAACCAATACGAGGATCAAGACGATCAGCCCGTCCCTTTGGAGGATAAACTCGAGCAAGGTGGTTTTGATTTTGGAGAAGTCGTCAGCGAAACAGACGCCGACCGCCATTTCAATATCCTTGAGACCGATCGCATCAGCAGTCGCACCACCTATTTGTTCTATACCATTTGTTTTTCCAACGCTCCAAGCACATACTTTTCTTTGAAAAGTGGTTCGCAAGACGTCTTCATCCCAGACGACGAACACGGTAATTCCAATTGCTATAAGGGGCTGGGTTTCCAGATCAATGAGTTGTCCATCCGGGAAGGAGGTGCCTCATGAGCTTCTTTAAAAAGAAAAACGCCATGCTCATCGCCGGCGCTTCCTTGATGCTTTTGGCCATTGGCACCTGCGCCGTTTCCACGATGGCGTGGTTTACGACCTCTAGCTATCCCGCAACACCCGCGAATGTAACCTCAGGATCCCCGGAAATCACCTTGGGCAAGACCTATGGATACGCCAACATCGGTGGCAACACCGTCCGTGAATACGAAGTCGGCAAAGCAGCGACCAACGAAAACGAAAACAACGAAGCGGCCGATTGGAGCTTCGATATCCCAACCGGAGGCATGGGCTATTACCTCATCCCCGAGGATAGCCAAGGCCAGTTCAAATACGCGAACGGCCTCAAGATGTTCGAATATGGCAGCAACGACACCATCGGTGGGAACCGTTATGAAGGGGCTGGCAAAGAAGCGTTGTCCAGTTTTGCTTCGGTGACCACTTCATTAACCGTAAACAAACGTTATCAGTTGCGAACCTACCAATGCGAAAACCTTCGCACCGTGAACCGCACGATCAATCTGGAAAATCTGACCGTTCCTAGCGGCGAAACTGAATCTAATGTAGCGATCATCGACAGTTCCAAAGAGTTCTTCACTGCAAAAAGCGAGGACTCTTATACGATTTGGATCGACTTCGTTCGTGGAAGCCTCGGCTTTGAAAAGGCGTCTTCCATCGGAGAGGCTAACCGCCGTTCGTTAAAGACTGGCCTAAGAAGAGGCAAAGCCGAAAACAACATTCCGACTGCGCCGAGCGATCAAAAGCTCATCTATTTCACCAACAATAAGGGGTGGGCAAATGTTTACTGCCATTATTGGGGCGGGTCTTCTTCCACTTCATGGCCGGGCACGAAAATGTCCTTCTTGTATAAAAACAGTTCGAACGAGGATGTTTATTACATTTCCGTCCCTAGCAACACACAAAAAGTCGTCTTCCATAAAAACGAGTCGGGTAATCAAAACCAAACCGTAGATATTGCGTTATCGACTCATAATGCGTTCTACATCACCTCGCAAACCGGCGATCAGTACACCAAATGGAACGCTGGAACATGGGACGTCGTGGACAACACCTACAAGTTCTATAACATCAAACAAGGTGCTAACTCTGCTTTGTTCCCCACTCCCTATGCATATGGCTTTTACGAACACCCGACCAGCAAAGACGTGGTTCGTAACGGCACATTTCCTGGAGCCACAATGGCATCCACCGCGGAAGACAATGTCTATTCCATCACGCTGCCAAGCTATATCGAAACCATCATTTTCTCTAACGGTACGGGCTCAAGCCAAACCGTCAATGTCTCGTTGAAGGATAACGTGGATAAATACTTTGTCGTAACTGGTGGATCCGGATCTTCGCTCACTGGCGAATGGTACAGTTCAATCAGCCCAGAAGGCGAAGATGTTACTTACTTTCTTTACGATCCCAATCAAGTAATGGGCAGCAGCGCCTCGACGCATTATTGCTATTACTGGTGCTCGACGAAGGCCTACATTAGACCCGCCTGGCCTGGCGTCCAAATGACCGCGGTCAACAATGAACCGAACCTTTATAAAGTCACCTTCAGCAGCACGTTCGATAAGCTTATTTTCAATAACAACAATACGGTGCAGACAGGCAATTTAGATAAGAACGAAACAAAGAAGTACTACGTTCTCGGAAGCGATGCTTCCAACGTGACGAACTACCTGGGCATTAAAGCGGATGTATCGTCAGATACGCAAGATCTATACGTCTATGACATTGACGGATTATTTGATGGCACCCCCTATGGCTATGCCTATCTCATCAATGACGGCACTAACGATTACTACTATAAGACCACGCAAAACGCCGCATGGCCGGGTAGCCTCACCACCGCCCAAACAACATATCAGGTCGATGAGGAAACCATATACACCGATGTCACCGGCCTATACAAAATCTCCGTCAGTGTCGATTTCACCCATATCATTTTCAATAATGGTCAAAACGCTTATCTCCCAGGAAGCAGCACACCCAATCCTGACTCCGTCCAAATGAGCGACGCAGCGTCCGAAATCCCCGAAGACAAATCTTATTTTGTCCTGGATTCAACGCAAAAAGACACTTCCGAAACCGTCGTCAAATACGGCGGAACATGGTCCGATGCCCTGTCGATTCTGACCTTTGAAGCACAATATTTTATCAAGGACACCGACGACAACATCTACCCATTGAGTTTCACGCCCGTCGATTTGGGACGCGACGTTTCTTCGGCTACCTCCACATATAACCCCGAAGAAAACGAAGGCTTGATGGGACGCGTCGCGGCGGTGGATCAATACATAACCGATGAAGACGAGGGTATTCTTTACCACTTCGAACCCGAAGCAGATGTTTGGTATAAGGAAAGCCCCAGTGGCGCCTACACGCTCCTTCCGATTGAACACGGCAACGTCAACGGTATTTCCAAGTTAGTGAAACGCATGATCTGCGACGTCGATGATTTGCAAACCTTCTATGTCGACGTTTCCAATACCGGTGACACCGATGAACATATTTGGCAAAGCATCAACGTGTATCCCTTCGTAAACGATAGCCCCATTCTTAGCGGCAATGACTTGGCCCATGGCGGCGCATCGGACTTCCGCATCCAAAAGAAAATCGCCACCAACCTCTACCGTGTGACGATTCCAAAGAGTTTGGTCGACACTACGGGCTCTGGTGTGATCATCAATAACTACAATTACAGCCAAGGCAATAACCAAACCACCAATATTGATGCGGGGCCCATGTCCGAATTCCTAACGATCAAACGTAACGGAACAAATTCAGCGAACTGGTTTTGGTGCACACGTAGAAACTGCAGCATCGGCACCGCGACCATCAAAATCGCGGGATATTCCGACGTGCAAATGCAAGTTGGTGATATCTATCAATCCAACTGGTTTATCTATGAGCAGGCACTCGATTTCAGCGAGGGTGCAAACCGTAGCGTCACCATCCAAGTGGCACCCACCGCTTTTGGCGAGGCCCTCGGAATCGAAAACAAAACCTATGGGTATAGCGACATTTACGGTACAGCTCCTTCGTATGTTCATAATGGTGACGGCAACGCCGCTTTGGTCGCTAACGGCGCACGCTACACCTTCTATATTGGCAACAAGGCCAACAAAGAAAACAGGAGCTATCTCGCTATTGCCCAAGTCCCAAGCAAAGGCAATGGGTTCTACTTCATGAAAGCGAATTCCGGCGATGCCGCAACAGCGAATACAGACTCCTTTGCCAACGGCTTTAAGATGAAATCCATTGGGAGCGACTCCGCTTCCTACACTGGCTATACCGTGACCGCCGCCGATGTAGCCGCACACGCGAACCACCTGTATTTCCGTTCCTATCTCCACGCCGTCGACCTTCCTTATGAATCGATTGATATTTCAAGGCTCACCAACGGAGAGGCTACCGTCACCACTTCCGCCGAAAAACCTGCGATCGTCACATTAAAGGCCGGGAAATACTCATTCTCCATCAGCGGAGGCACCGTCATCATCGCCTTGTATCAGCAAGAAGAATGGACGCTTCTTGATCCACCTAACGCCACGGTCGGATCCCCAAATATCAAAGACCAGCACCTTAGCCGCGTCTTAAGGGTCGAATTCAACGTCGAGTCCGCTCAGGCCGTCAAGATTGGCCTTGAAATCTCCAACCCATTATCAGGTTATGTTGGATGCTCTTTCTTCGTTTCCTCGGTGAATATGGGCCTCGATTGCTATTCCTATATGCGTGACAACTACTACACGTTGTCCAACGAATCGTATCTCGAGTTTGATGGATTAACGATTCTAGGCGGTGATGAAAGCACCTACTACGCTTATATCCTCATCGACTTCACGACAAAAGAAGTCCCGTCGATTCCTCCGGGACAGCTCTCGTTTGCCTTGCGTTGCACCCAGCAGGTTGCAAATTAACTGGAATAGTTCAAAGACGTGTTGCCCGTCCATTTTTGGTAATTATCATCAGTATAGGCATCCGCCAAATCGGTGATTGTAAAAGTATCCCACTCCGAAGTAAGGACAATGTCTACCGTTTGGAAGGCAATCTTTTTTGGATTATCGGTTTTCTTAAGCGTGGCCCAGCTCGCGGCGGCCCCATCCGTATGTTTTACAAAAATCACGCGATTGATTTCCGAGGGCAACGTGATGCGATAACGAGTCGTATTCGTCACGTGTTGCATAAACGCTTCCGAATCAGCGAAGAAACCGCTGTTGCCATCTTTCCATACCCACACGCCATATTTGGCCGTGCCGTCGTTCCAACTCGTTGTAGCGACATCAAGATAGATGCTGCGCTTCACCCCGATGGTTTGGTCCACGTTTGAGCCGGCGGAAAACGCAGCATAAGTATATGCGCTAAAAGAGGCCACACCGCCGACGGCGATGCAGGAGAGTGACAGCAAAGAGATCACAACGCTTCGCTTCATATTCTCTTTCCTATGGAAAAATCATAATGCCCTACCTATTCAGAAACAAGTTTTTAGGCCCAAATCGGGGTTAGTCTGCTGCAATAGTCCTTCTTTTTCTAAGAATTTATTCTTTAGAATACGGTTTTTCTTCAATCCCACGGGCAATGCTCCTATTATTTGCCTCGTGACGAAAAAGAAGCTGTTTCTCATTGCCTGTCCCCTCTACCTCTTCTTCTATATGGGAGACGCCTTTTTAAGCAGCTATTATTCCCTCTATTTCATCCGCCGTTCGATGGATGCGATGCAGCAATCCATATTGCTTGCCCTCACCCCACTTGCCCTAGCATCCGGGTGCATCCTCTTTTCTTTCTTGGCTAAGAGCCAGAAGGCCTCGCTTTGGTTATTCCGAGGGTGCGCGCTGATGGAAGCGATCTTGGCCATTATCTTTGCCTATTGCACCTCATTCCCTGCATTAATCGTTATGGCCATTCTTCTTGGCTTCTTCAATGGGGCGCCTTTTGCCATCATCGAAGGATATTTGGTTCCTATCGTCAAAAGCCGAGGGGGCAACTACTCCTCCATTCGCTTATTTGGTTCATTAGGCTATATCGTCGCGTTGGCGATGGGCTATTTCCTTTTGTCCAACATGCCCATTGAGAACGCGTATTACTTTAGTTTTGGTTTCTTCCTTGTCGCATTCTTCGTCGCCTTCTTGCTTCACCCTGTACCAGACGTAGAAGACCAGGTGGATGAAATCGAGCAAACCCCCAATCACCCCTACAAGAAAAACGCGGTTCTCTTCATTTTGTTCTCCGCGCTTCTATACGGAACTTTCAACGGGGTTATGGCGTTACTACCGGTACGGCTTGTGGCCCTCTCGTTCACCGACGCCCACTATTCCTTAGCCCGTTCCATTTCCATCGTCATCGAAGTCGCGGTGTTGTTGCTTATGCCCTTGCTCAACCGCTTCTTCACCAATCGGCGGATCCCCCTTTATATCGCCGGAGGATTGATTTTGATCGCGACCTTATCCGGCGGCTTCATCGATAATCCTTATGCACTGGCCTATCTTTGCATGGGCTTATCAAACATTGGCAAAGCGTTCTTGTTCTCCTATCAATCTCTTTATCTTGGGGAACTCGTTGGGCAACACCGCATCGCTGGCATCCTCACCGTGGCTTATGGGGTGAATAATGTCGTTACTGCGTTAACCAACATCTTTAGTTCCACCATCTACGAATCGCTGCAATTCTCTGGCTATTTCTTCTTAATGGGCGGAATCGAAGTCCTTGGTATCGGGGCATTGCTCGCCTTAACCTTCGCCAATCTTAAGCGCAAAAAAGAAAAGAGCGCTGCCTCTTCAAAAACAAACGCCCAATAAGAAGTTATCTCGCTTTGATTCTTCTTTTTCGATAGGCGCGGAGCAATTGATCCCGCTTATCTTTTGATACATAACTACGAGTAAAATCCACGACGTGTTCCCCATCGCATAGGCGCACAGGGGTTCGCGCGTTAGCCATATACCCATATTGAGGGAACCCAAAATACTCTCGTTCATCTTTATCGCTTAAGACGATGAAATGAATGTCGCAAAGCCTTCCGATATCCGCGACGATCTTCACGCCATCTTTAAAGAAACGCGAAGCGGATAAGTCATCCACGACGGCCACGATCGCGGGCAAGGGTTTCTTCGCTTGATCGTTATATTCTTTTTCGCCACAGGAAAAGGAAACGCCGTCGTAGAGCTTTAGACGCCGATGCCCTTCTTCCTCTAATGCATAGATCAAGTCATAGCATTCTTGCTTCTTCCGTGCGATTGGAGAAAAGAGATAACGGTTCTCCTCAAAGTCACGGTATTCCCCTTTGGGGTCAAAGATCGCAAGGCGCAAATTACGTGGTTTGTTCTGGAACATTAAGCCAAGTAGCAGTGTCTTCACATATTCGGTCTTTCCTGCGCGCTTAGGACCATAGAGAAACAAATGCTTCAAGGCAGGGTCAAAGCGATTCCTGTCTAGATTATGGGTACGCTTACCCCCATAAAGCATGTTTAGGGAAGCGTGCTTTTGTCCTTCCCTTGGGCCGCGCAATATTCGCGTATCCCGGAAGAGGCTATATTCCCCTTCTTGGCAGGTAAGTTCATCCACTTGCCACGGATGGTCCCATACCGCGTCGACGAATTCATACTCAAGACGTGGAAAAAACATTGAATCATCCTTATGGTTTAAGACGCGATGAATGCGCGAAGCCAAGCGACTTGGCACTTCCTCCCCTTCGGTGATGGCAAGCAGTCTAATGCCTCGTTTGGAAGCGTAATCCATTTGTTCTTCCATGCGCGCGTTTTTTCGGTAATGGGAACCAAAGAACACCAAAGCCACCCCGACATAACAAGAGCTTTCTTCATCGAGTTCTACGCGATGAGAAAGTTCTCCAGAAGCGTGATGTGGGGGCACATAGATCGACCAGAAGCGGTCATGGAGCTGCTTCCATAGGCACTTCGCCTGCGGATAGGTCGATGCATGAAATATGGGGAAGAAATAATAAAAAGAAGACATCGCTTCCTTATTGTGCGGCAAAAGCCGGATCAAAGGAAGAAGGGGGGCGCATAATCGATTCCCCAAAGAAAACAAGATAACGAGTATAATTTCCTTACCACCCGATGAAAGTCTTCAAACAATTGCTCATCATCATCGCCTTTACGCTTCTAGGGACGCTGATTTCCTACTTGTTAGGACTTGCTGGATTCCCGTTCCCTGGATCGTTAATCGGCATGATCTTGTTGTTCCTTGCCTTGCTTTTTAAACTCGTCAAAAGCGAAGGCATCTCCGACGTAGGACAATTCTTCATCGATAACATGGGCATCTTCTTCGTGCCCGCATCGATTGCCATATTGAAGCAGGCGGAGCTACTTTCCACGATTTGGTGGAAGATCCTCATCATCATCTTAGGTGGCTTCTTGGTCTCGTTCATCGCCACTTATTACTCCGTGACCTTAACGCTTTATTTGCAGAATAAGCACCGCGAAAAGAAAGCATTGAAGGAGGAAGTCCATGATTAGCATCTTCACTTCCCCACTTTGGTATCTTTTCTTAACGATTGGGATCTATTTCCTTTTCTGGTGGTTATCGAAGAAATTCAAAACCGCCCTATTCAATCCCCTTCTATGGACCATCATTTTGCTCATTGGCTATATCTTGCTCATCGTCTTCATCGATAAAGGCAACGTTACCCAAGAAAACATCAATGCCGCGGTTGATAACTACCAAGCCGCCGCCTCGATCTTCGACATCTTATTAGCCCCCGTCACCGTCGCCTTAGCCCTTCCCTTATACGCGAACCGCCATGTATTAAAAGAGAATTGGCTTGCCGTCATCGTGGCCTCCGTGGTCGGCGTAGGCACTTCCATTGGAACGGTTGTATTGCTTGGTTGGGCATTGAACCTCGATGCTTCCTTAACGATGGCGCTTTACCCTCGTGGCATCACCACCGCCATTGCAAAAGAAATCAACGTGATTCTTGGCGTATCCGAGCATACCGCGATCACCGTCGCGGTCGTTGTCTTAACCGGCATCGTCGGCGCGGTAATCGGACCCTTACTCATCAAACTCTTTCATGGCAAGGAAGATGTCACGATTGGTCTTGCATTAGGCTCTGCAAGCCACGCGATGGGCACGTCCAAAGCGTTTGATTATTCTTCCAAAGCCGGCGCGATCGCGAGCGTCTCCATCATCAGCAACGGCCTCCTCACCGTCATCGTCGCGATCATCTTGCGCTTAATCCTCAAAGCCTAAAGGGTATGAAAAAGAGGCGGTCACCCGCCTCGATTTTCGTTGTGGCTATTAGGCCTCAGGATTCTCTTCAACAGGCTTTTCCTCAACGGCGTTGTTGAGGGCTAAGCGCTGCTGACGGCGGAGGGCACGTTCGGAATCGCGGTCCCCTTCTTTGGCGAACACGGTTAAGGCAATCGTCACGATGAAGGCGGCGATCACGATGAGGATGATGCCCCAATAACGATAGCCTAGACCCGACCACGCCTTGATCCAGGAGTTCTCGCTGGCGGCGATCCAGTTGTCTTCGTATAGACCCGGGAAGTGCTCACCGACGATACCAAAAACCAAGGAGACGAGTCCGGTGAACGCGATCAGGCCGCATAAGGCGTACCAGAAGAGTTCTTTTCCACTGAGCTTCTTGGTCTTTGCCATGGTTTTTACCTATTAGGCCTTCGCGGCATCCGCGCCTTCTTCTAAGGCAGAGGCACCGGTTTCGGGTTTTTCGCCTTTGGCGCGCCTTTCATCATCGGCTTTGACTTGGTCCAAAAGCGCTTGGATGCAAGGCGGATAGACGGAACGGAACTTCGCTTCGGCGTCACGGACGAAGAGGTTGATGGTCTCAACGGTTTCGCGCATGATGTCCGGGAAACGCTTGCCAGCGGGGAGATCCCTGCGGCCGGTCATGCATTCCATAAGGCTCACGATCTTGTCTTCCATGTTCTTGTAGACGGCGTTGGTGAGCTTGGCGTTGGAACGGACGAAGTTGATGTTTTGGATCATCGCGGAGATGTCTTGTCCGATGAAGCGGGAAGCCGGGGTCTCTTCACCCTTGGCTTCGTTGCGGGCCTTGTTGTATTCGTCAAAGAAACGGTTGAGGTCCTGAACGAGGGTGAGGAAGGCAACGCCGCGATACATCGCTTCTTCGGCGTTTTCGACTTCTTCGACTTGGGCGACGTCGATGTTCTTGGCGTGCGCGTCTTTGAGGATGCCCAAGATCATCGCGTTGACGTTCTCGTGGATAGGAAGAACGTTCTTGTAGATGGCGGGGTGCTGGGCGTGGTCGACGCGGAGCCCTTCTTCCGCCATGTGGAGGATGGTGGAATCATCGCCATAGACTTCGTTATAGAAATCACGGATGTTCTTCTCGAGTTTTTCCCCGTTCTCACCGGAATTGTCGATGATGTTCTTAAGCGGGGTCTTCTGATCGACCTCAACGAGGATGGAACGCTTCTTCTCGTTGAAAAGGTTTTTGTCATAGGAATCCTTACGGAGGCAGTATTCCAAAGTGTCACGCACTTGGACGTTGTAATGCAGTAAGGTGGTGATGACGACGCTGGTTTGGTTCATGTTGTGGTTATCCTTCTTTCTCGGATTGGGTGCTACCCACCGACGGGCATAGCACGGAGCGTAAGTCGGAGACACGGTGGATGACGTTGGCCGCTTTCTGTTGGACGCTTGGTTTGGCGTGAGCCATGCAGTAGGAATTCTGATGGAACGCCTCGAACATGGGAACATCGTTCCCGGAGTCACCGACAACTAGGACATTATCGTAACTTATGCCGAGATAATCAAGGTAAAACGCAATTCCCGAAGCCTTTGAGCACCCCTTAGGGGTGATTTCAATGAACTGGTTGAGCCACGTAAACTCGAATTCGGGGTAACGGGCCGCCCATTCCTTGGTGAGGTCTTCCGCCGCGGCTTGACGGGCTTTGGATAAGCCGATCAAGACCATGAGTTTCCTTACGGTTCCTTTGGAAAGCTCGCTGTAGAACTTATGGTCCGAGCGGATCCAAGGTTCCCGGTACGCCCCCTGCACCGCTTCATAAAGGAAATAAGAGAAGTTAATCACCTTATTCACCTTCGTCCGCGTCATGATGATGGGGTATTCGCGGGAAGTGAGCAGGATGAGCCCTGGGTCTACTTCCGCGCGGATTTCCGAGAGCAGGGCTTTGATCTTATCCGGGTCGAAGACTTTGTCTAAGACGCCTTCCCCCGCCACATCGATCACCGTGCCATCGGCCCCGATGAAATCGACGGGAAGCCCGAGTTTATCACGCGTTTTACGTAAGAAAGACTCGGAACGGGAAGAGACCAATACGACCTTGCCGCCCTGGCCAATGAAATCCCGAAGCAAAGCACGGTTCTTCCGATTCACCAGTTTGATCTGGCGTTTGGGATAAAAGAGGGTTCCGTCTAAATCTGTCGCGAGTACCTGAATCATAGGCGCAGGCATTATACACGCCCATGAAAGAAAAAGGTAAAGATAGGCTTTTCAAGGCGTGAATACGCATCCGAAAATACCGCGGATCACAAAGTATAAAAATAGTCAAAAAAGTATAAACGAGTATAAAAATAGGCCACGAAGTATAAACGAGTATAAAAATGGTTCCGAAAGTATAAAACAGGAAATATAATGGTTTCGGAGGTGAAATATGGAAAACCCGTTCAATGTAAATTTTGGGAAAGCTCCTACCCAAATAGTCAGTCGCGAGGAAGAGTTATCCACGGTTCTTACGACCCTAACTTCGGATAACCCCTCTTCAAATACATATGTCATCACCGGCCCGCGTGGCTGTGGCAAAACGGTCGCTCTTTCTCTTTTGCTTAACGAGATCCGCACCCATAAAGACTTTGTGGTCGTGCGTCTGACCGAATCCTCCAATATATTGGAACAATTAGCGGGTCTACTCTATGAGGAAGGGCGCGCAAAAAAGCTGTTTCTAAAAGCAGATTTCAACGTTTCCTTTTACGGCGTCTCTTTATCCATTCACGGAGAGAATCCTGTTTCAAATGTTGAAGCTTTGCTGCGCCACATTTTCCAGTACTTCAAACGCAAAGGAATAAAGGTTTTGCTCGCCGTAGACGATGTTGCCAAATCTGATGAGTTGATCGGCTTTGTCCGCGCCTACCAAGGCTTCTTAATTGATGGATTTGATGTCCGTCTCCTCCTCAGTGGTCTATACAACAACATCGTTTCCTTAGAGCGTGAGAAATCGCTCACCTTCTTAACTAGAGCGACGCGCGTTGTTCTCTCTCCTTTATCGCTACCTCGCATCGCTGATAGTTATTGCACGATATTTGATATTCCCTTGGAGAGTGGCGCGCAGCTCGCCAAAGTAACCGCAGGATACGCCTATGCCTATCAACTACTCGGTAACATCCTTTTCCGTGACAATAAGAAAGCGGTCGACAATAAGGTATTGAAGGAATTGGATGAAAAGTTGGAAGAAGGCTGCTACCACTTCCTTTGGACCGATTTATCGCAAAAAGAAGTTCTTATTCTTCGTTTGATTGCACACGGACATACGGTTAGTTCGGCCATTCAAGAATTGATGGCTGTGAATAAGGGTTATTTCTCCGTGTATCGTAAGCGTCTCATTGACTGCGGGCTCATTAAGGAAGCGGGGCGTGGAAAGGTGGCCTTTGCATTGCCTCGTTTCAAAGAGTTCGTATTACGTAGAGAACTGTTCGACGATCTCCCATCTCTGGATTAATGGAGTACAGGCGATAGAAAAGGGCGGTCCATGATTCCGCCCTTTCATATTGCTTGTTAAGCGCGATGTTTCTTTTTCTTGCTGACGAAGTATGCAGTTCCGATTGCAGCAAGTCCGGCAAGGCCTGCGCCGAGAACGATCCAAAGAGTCGCGGTGAGGGGCGAATCCGAGTTACGATTCGCTCCCGGAATGACCATAGTGAGCCAATTGCCCGTGGACGCTCGATTACTCAATTGCGCATAGATGTCAGTGATTGGGACGGTTGTCTTGGTCTTGTCCTTTACCACGCCACCACTATATGAGTTGCCCGCCTGGACATACGTGTAAATATGAGATCCGCGGAAATCTTCAAAACTGTCTAATCCGTCGGTCACAGCATCGTAGAGATCCTCGAGGACACCAGCCTGTTCTGGATCAATCGCGCACAAAGTACCTTCTGTGCCTGCGCTTTCGATTGCATCACCGATTTCAAAGAGCGCCCTTGCCGCCGTGCCCATGGTATAAGATACCGCGCTCCATCCCTGAGTGCTTTCATAATAGATGTGAGGCGTGTCGCTCGTGCCAGGAAGATTAACGGGGTTGTTGTTGTTGGACCACGTCGATCCACCATCCAAAGATATTTTGAACGACAGAGCGGCATCTGAATTGAGACCGCGCAAGTCGTAAATAGGAATTCGAACGAGTCCACTTCTTTGAGTGGAGCCCGTACCATCATAGTGTCCGTGGAAACGGATCGAGGTGTAACTGATCGTCGTTGGCACACTTGTCCACAAAGACTCGCCTGAAATGCATTCATGACCGCCGCCGCTAGCAGCAGAATAGGTGACTATTTTCAAATTTGTGTTCGAGGAGGAGGTATAAGGTAGATAAAGATAGCCATAGGTGGTTTTTTTCGCTTCATTAATGAACACGATGCCAAAACTCTTTGTCAGATATATGTCGTAAGTTCCAGCGACGGAGCAACGGAAGTTATTCGTATTTGATCTATCGTTTGAACCAGATCGAGTAATATTCTCAGCAACATATGCAGAGCCGCTTGCCGTGACACCGTAATAATTTACCTCGGATGGATTAGCAATTTGCGCAACCTTGAACTCAGCGCCTGACGAAATTGAAATTCCAGACCAATGGGCGATGTCAACGCTGTTAGAAGAAGGAGCTCCTGGCTCAGCAGTTGCAGAGGTCCAATTCTTTGCGCCACCGACACCGTCACCAATCAAATACATGCCAAGACTGTACTTTGCATAAAGGACAGTATCTGCCGTTGGAGTGATGGAAGTAATCGGAGTTGTGGCGCACGCACTATCAGTGCACCAACCATCAAATTTGTAGTTTTCCGGACATTGATCCTTGCCTAATACTGGTAATGTAAGTGTATTGCCACTTTTATATAAGTAGCAGGCGTGTGTGTTCCAGGATCCACCCACAGATGTCTGGATTTTTAGTCTCACCTTGTAGTAAAACCCATCATTTGTGGCGCTTCCACCGCTTATCTTAATGGTGTTGCCGCTGGCGCTATTGTAATTAATTGTGGCTTGGTTGTGATACTCGTCTGGATTTGTTCCTTTCAAGCGTTTGATATAAAGCGTCTTGCCATTGAGGTTAGATAGCGTTCCGTTGTTGCTAACGTAGATTTGGAAGTACTGCATTGTCGTGCTTCCGTTAACACTAACAGTGTTGTAATTATTTTGCGTGTATGTAGCAAAATCATCTTCTTTTGTTTGCCAATTGTTTGGCATATATGTGCCGTCTCCCCAAACGGCAGTATTCACATTTGAGTCCGTCCACCAATCACCGTTTGGAAGAATAAAACGTAAATATCGATTATTATCCGCTTCAGTTGCTGCACTTGTTTCAGTAACTAAATCGTCTTGAGTAGATCCGAGAAAAACGGACCCTGCAGCCACACCGAAAAGCATTGAAAAGCCAGCGATAGCCATGACGGCCCTGGTTCGTGATCTTTTCAATAATTTGGATAGAAACATAACTTTGTTATTCGTCGGCCAACCATCAATATCTCTTGCTACGCAAAAAATACCTCGGATAGGTCGCCACCATTTTACGAGGGCATTTCTTATCATGCAAGCGCTTTCGTAAGCGGTTTCAAGAATAATGTCAAGGAATTAGGCTCGCTCTATTTGTTCAACGCTCACAATCCGATATGCCCAAAAACAAAAGGTCGCATTAAGCGACCCAATGTCTAATAAGCGTTATTTTAGGCTTCGTGGTGGTGGCAGCCGCAGTGTTCGTCGTGGCAGCAATCGCCCTCTTCGTGATCGCAATCGCAATCCCCGCCGCAGTCGCAATCCCCACCACAGCATTCGCCTTCGTGATGGTGGCAACCACATCCGCAGCCATGGCCTTGCATCGGCATCGTCACCTTGAGGTTCGTGCCTTCTCCATCGAAGGTGGCCGCTTCTAAGTATTTCTCATCCTCTTCGGAGATATTGATCTTGAGTCCATTGACCTCAATGATGCGGTCGGCATCCTTTTCATCAATAAGCGCTAAGGATAGCCCCACTTCCCCTTCGTCATGATGGGTGAGGAACATATGGCAGATATCTTTCCCCACGCGATTCATCGCCTCAAGGAAAATGGCTTTGCCCGCATCAGTAATGATCATAATAATCGTCTTCTTTCTTTATTCGCGGTGGCAATTATATAGCAGGTGCATGGATAATGCTTCCAATATGCAAAAGCGGCAGGAAGTACCGCCGCCTGAAGCGTTTATTCAAACTATTTCTTTAGCATTGCCGGGAGGAGCGAAGAAACCAATCCATAGGTCATCGTCGGGAAGGAGAAGATCATCTGGGAGAGGTCTTTGACCGTCATCTTCTTATTGATGATCAAGGTGAGCAAGTCGATGTATTCCCCCGCTTCATCCGCGATCACCGCCGCCCCGACGAGTTGGTTCTTCTTATTGAAGACGAAGGTGAACTTCTCGGCGGCGTTATTCTTGTTTAGCCACGCCATCATGGGGCCGTTGTTCACATGCTCAACGCGCAAGGAAGGATCCTTCTTCGCCTCATCCACGTTCACACCGACTTGGGCAATGCGCGGAAGGGTGAAGACAAGGTTTGGCACGACAGGATATTTGATGGGCTTACGGAGCATTCCCGGGAGCAAGATATCCAAGGCGATGTAATTGGATTCAAATTCCGCGGTTGGAGTAAGCTTTGGAATCTGCTTATCGATGACGTCACCCGAAGCATAGATATTCTTCACTTTCGTGCGGAGATGGTTATCCACCTTGATGCCACGTCCACTATATTCGATGCCAAGGTTCTCTAAGCCAAGGCCATCGACATTGGCCCTACGTCCCACGGCCACGAGGATGTAGTTGGTCTTGATTTCGAGTCCCTCTTCCGTGGAGAGGACATAGGAATCCTTACCCACTTCCTTAATCTCTTTGACATGGGCGTTGAAGACGAAGTTCGCACCTTGGGCTTTCATACAGGCGACGACGTCACTCACGTATTCTTCCGGATATTGGGATAAGGCCCGCGGCGCTAGATCGACGATATCGACCTTCTTGCCAAGGCTTAAGCACACCGAGGCAAACTCCATGCCGATGATGCCCGCCCCAACGAAGGTGACATGGTCGGGAATCACATCAAGATTCAAGAAGTCGCGCGAATCCTTGAAGAATTTTTTGCCTGGGATATCCAAGGGCAAATAGGTTTGTCCCGTACCAATGACGAAATAGTCCGCTTGATATTTCTCCCCTGCCACTTCAATGGTATGGGCATCGAGGAGTTTTCCTTCGCCTACTAAGACATCAAAGCCAAACTGTTTGAATAAGCCATCCAAAGCACCAGGCATCGAACCGATGACTTGTTTCTTATAGGCCATGAGCTTGGTCCAATCGATCTTGGCCTCTTGTCCCAAACCGATTCCTTGATAACGGTCCAAAGCTTCCTTTAGTTCCAATGGGGAATCCAAAAGGATCTTGGCATCGCAGCCGTAATTCGTGCAGGTGCCACCTAAGACATCCCGTTCTACCAAAGCGACCGATTTACCGAATTGCTTCAGAATCAACGCTCCATGCCAGCACGCATGTCCGCTGCCAAGGAAGATCACATCGTATTTCTTCATAACCGAACTCCTTCTATAAGGGCTTTTATCCGCCCACGACAACAATATAAGGGATAATTAAATTGTATGCAATATATTAATGATAAGAAAAAAAAGACCCATGGGGTTACCATGAGTCTCGATTTCGCTGTTTTTAGCGGCTGCGGGCAGAATCGATGATGAAGAAGATGCCCGGGAGTTCCGCACCGAGGACGATACCGATGATGCCGAAGGTAATGCCAAGGCCTTTGGGCATGGTCGAATTGCGAAGACCAGCAAGCACGAACGAGAAGATGGTCGCGACGACCAAAATGGCGCCGGTAACGATCAACACGAGCTGTGCGTCCTTAAGAAGCTTTTCCGCTTCCGCAACGGTGACGTGCTGCGTGTCGGCGAATTGATGGACGACACTAGAGCTGGTCATAGCGGTACCTAAGGCGAAGAATAAGATCACCGTCGCCGCAAGCGCGAGGAGGATACCCCAGATAATGCCGCTGATAAGGATTGCTTTTTTCATGAATTTCTCTCCTTTCGGTGAAAATATATCGCAATTTCAAATTATTGGAAATATACCCACGTAGTGTAATCGCCTCCATTAGGCATTGGCACGGCGCTTCTTGGAAATCCAATAAGCAGAGCCAATCGCGACTAAACCCGCTAAGCCAGAGCCTAGGACAATCCAGAGTGTCATGGTTAATGGGGATTCTGATGGACGGCTATGGTTGCCGAAGACATTAAGGGCTAAAGAAGGCGTGCGGATCTCAGACATAAAAGCCGTCAAATCCGAGTGTGTAACTACGTGGTCATAGGTCTTCAACGCGCGTTGCAACGTGTCACGCGCTACTGGCGTTACTCCGCGAGTATCGTCCTCCCATGTAGCATACCCGTATTGGAGCATCCACAAGGCACGCTGTACTTCAGTCTCGGTTAATTTATACGTTCCATAAGTATCGGCATCATCCCCGGTGTTTTCGGTCACGAATAATTGCGTGAATTTTGTGGCAACATTGGACCAAGCGGTCGTAAACGCTGACGAATTATAGTTCACGTTAATGCCCGCCGTTTCGTTAATGCCGCAAACATCAGCGTCATTCATCTGGTCGTTGAAGTAATCCGCAAACGCAATAACCGCTTTCTGGGCTTTTAAATCAGTGTTAGCAAGCTCGATGGAAGGAATCGCCGCGTAATATTTGTAAATAGCAACGCCCGGTACATTTGTATTGTCGCCATAGCAGCTAAAGCGGGGAGAAGTGCCGTTGTTATAGTTGTAGCGAATAGAGTTGCGGGTATTATCCCCTTGGGCGGTCAAGAACGTTAAGCCGTTTTCCTCCATCGATAAGGAAAAACTCCCATCTTTATCCTTATCATCCTTTGCTCTCATCCAATTCTTGCTACTCGAAACTGCGTATATGTATTTATCAGTGGAATCTTTAAAGGATAACGAATTGGCTACTACCCCAGTTTCAACGGTATATACCGTCGAGGGGTCTGGCGAACTCAATAAATGCCTTGGCCCGTTGAGTGACTGAGAATCCGTGATTGCCGACACGAAATCTCCGCTGGAATAGGTGTCCATGACATAAATCGTTTCCGAGTCAGTGAACTCCGCGATGACTACCTTATCGCCACTCTGAATTTCAGAAGCGTCGGAAACACGAACATACCCCGGCTCCGTCGTGCCAGGCACGGTAATTGAGTTCAACCTTGAAGTCAAGAAAACGGCGTGATTGTCTTCGACGAGCGAATGAACCCCGAGATAGTACGCCACAAGGTATTTACCGTTATCTGCGTCGGTGAAAGCATAATCAAGCGATAACGGCGTACCCTCCGCAGCTGGGTTGTTTGTATCGTATAGACCGATGTGAACGTCATCGGATCCGGTTCCGACGTCGTCTGCGTCCAAAGTGGTGGCGTCTTTTCCAGAGCACCACGAAACCACGAACTCCCATTCCGTGGTGTTCAGCGCGCTTGCAATCGTACTTCCAACAAGACTATCAACCACGCCCGAGTTAGCCCAATGGACCGACGTGGACGTATCTTCGTGCATGGTAATGGACACAACATTATTGTCGATGGCGACACCCGAGTAGGTGTAATTAACGGTAAAGGAGGTCGAATTTTCAGCCGGAGCCGTCGGAGACAACGTCGCATCACCGGATTCGATTAAACTGGAAAGGGAAACCTCGTCGTCAAATCTGGAGTCATCCCACTTTCTCTGAACGGTTAGGCCCGTGGGATCCCACGCCGTAACACCCTCAGCCCAATAATAATCACGAATTGTGCCCGAACCCTGAACGAGGGTGACCTGGGTGACCGTCGCATCACCGTGTCCGATTGCCACCACATTCACGGTTGCAGTTAGCGAACCAGGAACTCCATCGGGGGCGTAAGTAATTGTGATTTTATTGTTGCCTTCGGCCAAAGTATGAGACGCGACGACAAAATCAGAAGTATCGACTTTTGTGCCGCCCCCGTCGACTGTTTGCACATGGAAATCGTTCTTTGGAACAGTTCCATCTTCAACATACACTTTTTCCGGATCCGCGAGTTCCGCAGTGATGCCAATCAAGGCACTAGAGGCGGACCGCTTATAAATTTGAATAGCCTTTTGGGCAGTATATGTGGCTGATTTGTAAAATCTAAACCAATTTTCAGTGCTGTTATATCTAAGATGTGGTTCATTTGGACTAACAATGTCCGCATTGCCTGCGCTGAAAGCTATAGTGTGATAGCAATCATCAGTAATGGTGGACGATACTCTAAGACCATTACTGTCGCCTGTTTGGTAAATATACTGATCGTTAGGTCCCTTTATCGCGAAAGAACCATCGTTTTCCACTAAGGTAAACTCATAATCAGCCAGCGTCGGAGTGCCAGTAATTTTGTCATCACTGATTGTGACATCATCCTGGTTATCTTTTGCAGCCGCGGTAGTCATGACTTTGGAGCTGGCTTCGCACACGATTAGATAGTGCCCATCGGCGGTTAACTCATCGGCGCTCGTCACTTTAACATATTCAGCTATTGCGGAAACAGTGATAGAAAACGTGTCTGTTTTGCCCCGGTAATTAGCCGTAACGGTTTGCTCTCCAACGGTGTATTTGTCATATCCAGTAAGCGATAATTCTGGGTCGTTATTCGAAATCGTTCTTGATGTGTCGTCATTGTCATACGCTTTGACCACCATGCCGGTAACATTGAGCTCGTCACCGATCGTGTACGATGTTTTTGTTGGGTTTGTGGTTATATCGATATGGTCGAGCGCTTTCACAATAGCCAAGACCGTGACTGTTACATTCGAAGTTGGATTGGATAGAGTAAGAACACCGGTAGCCTTGTTCCAAGTTGTCTCCGCGCCTGTCACGGTTACCATAGACGGCAAGAAACAGTTAGCATCCGCTGTAAATGTAATGGAAGCAGTTCGCTCGGAGTAAATATACGTAGCGCCTGTATGCGTCGCGTTTTCTTCGGTGACGGTAATGGTGTATTTGGTCAGCGCAACCATTTCGGCAACAACGCCTACTACACCAGTTGGATTGCTGAGTGTGACCACGCCAGTCGTGGCATTGTAGGATTTCGAAGCGTTAGTAACCGTTACATCCGAGGGAAGCTTATATCCTTCATTTGGGGTGAATGTCACGGTTGCTGATTGATCTTCTCGAATGGTTTCCTGGCTCTTCGCACCAGTGCCACCAGTAACAGTCACGTTAATTTCATATACGTACATGGCACGCACGACGCCAGAAACGGTAACATTGCCAGTCGGATTCGCGATTTCTAAAACACCCGTTTCCATATCCCACGAGACCTTCGTTGCATTGGTAACGGTCGGGTTGTTGCCTAAAGCATACCCATCAAGAGGGATAACTGTGATACTTGCGCTTCTTTCGGAATAAATAATGGCAGGTTTGGCTATGTCTGCGGACTCCTCCGGAATATCCACGGTGATGGAATATGGAGTAAGGGCCGTCATCGCAACGGTAATAGTTACATCAGCCGTAGGGTTGGATAATGCGATACTGCCAGTGGCCGAATCATACTCATAAGAAGCGCCCGAAACCGTTATCGACGCGGGAAGTTTGTATCCTTCGTTTGATGCGAGATTTACGGTTGCGTTGCCGCCAAAAACAATGGTAGACGCGCCGGTTGCGGAACCCCCCGTAACGTTTTTAGTAATGTTGTACCAATGGGCGGTGCACGAAATGGTTACAGAGACTGGCCCTATAACTTCTCCAAGCATAATCGCAGCTACATTATCTTCAGCATAGGATTCCGTATCGTAGTCGCCTATAACTGCATTGGTCACAGTGATACCACTTTCTGTCGGGAAGTCATATCCCGTTGCATGCTCAAAAAAGATGATTGGTGTCCCGTTCGTCACCGTTTCCGTGTCCGATTCATACTCACCCGTCGTGCAAAGTGTGCCGTGATTAACCGTAGTTTCGATAGGGAAAACATTTTCCTGCATCGTAGCAGAGATAGAGACGGCGCCCGTTGGTTCAGACAAGGAAATAACGCCGGTTGACGAATTGTAGCTGGACGCAGCCCCAGTAACGGAGACACTGGTAGGCAAAGAGTAGCCGGCATTTGCGCTTAGCGTGATGCTGGCAGAGCTGTCAGCATCAATAAATGTCGGGCCTGATGCAGAGCCATAAGTTATGGTTTTGCTGATAGTGTAATAACGAATGAACGCTATCGTTACCGCGACGACACCAGTAGGATTTGAAATCGTTAATGTTCCAGAAGAAGCTGGATCGTCGCCTTTTGAAAGAGACTTAGTCGCGTTCGTGACAGTTATGGATGATGAATCGGGAACGCGATACCCGGAAGAGGCTGTAAGCACAATATTCTGAGAACCTGACGAAGAAATGGATCCGGAGTTGGGGCTTGCGCTACCGTTTGTCGCAGTAACGGAATATGAGTATGAAGTCGAGGTGGTAACCGTCACACTTTTTACGTAAATGGAGTTCTTAGTGCACGTTACGGTTATCTTAACGTTGCCCGTTTCAACCGGAGAAAAAGTATAGGTTAGTGCTCGGTCCGTGGTCCCACCTGTCGTGGTTACGTTCTGCGACTTCGCAGTATTGGACCCTACTTGAAAAGCAATAGAACCAGCGCCTTTACTGGCATTCGTGGAATAAGTGACCACAATTTGGCTGACGTTTGTAAATGAAATCGGAGACGTTGCGTTGGCACCTGAAGTCTTCTCGGTGGTCTGAACGCCTTGATTTGCGTCTAATTGATTTCCGTCTTTTCCTGAAGTCCAGTTTGCGGTCGAGCCACCAGAAGTTGCACCCCAGGATTTGGAGTTAAAAGTATATGTTGTTGTATCCGCCGCCCTACTCTCGATCGCACCCGAGGACATCTTCAACCCAAAAAGGCCACCGAGGGCCAATGAAAAGGAACAGAAAACCAGTCCTAGAAAAGCAGCAAACTTCCCTTTCTTTCTCACAGGGTCATCCTCCTCGTTTCCGATAATGCTTTGCCTCAATGTTATGACAGAGCCTCCCCTATCGGTTGGAATGGGGTAGATGTGATACGAACGCTTTAAAGGTCTATATACCTTTCGCGTAGGGCTAGTCGTTGACTAACAAGTATTTCAATATAACGTGCCCCTATGCCTCGGCAACAACTTTTTCATGGGCAAATTACGTCAACTTAGTGGATTTTTCCGATGGCATCGAAACAAACGATATTTTTGGCCCTTACTATGTAAGCGCTACCGCGTTTTTCACCCATTTACGTCTCCTTGGCATTTTTACGTAAAGAAAAAGAGACCTGGTAGGCCCAAGTCTCCGTTTCGAAGTGGTTACTTCAGTTTGTTTTCCGCCTGGATGACGCCATAGCCACCATCCAAACGCTTGTAGGCGACGCAGATTTGGTCGTCTTCATCGTCGAGATAGAGGAAGAAGCTATGACCGAGGGCTTCCATGCGGGTGATGGCCGCGTCGATCGACATCGGTTCGAGGTAGATCGATTTGGTACGGACGACTTCCTCGTCCTCTTCCTCTTCCTCGATTCCCTCGAGGACGAACGCCTCGCCTAAGGAAGCGGCGTCTTTGGAACGTTCCATGCGCGTCTTGAGTTTGCGCATCTGACCTTCAAGTTTGTCGATGGCCAGATCCACCGCGGCATAGAGGTCGTCATCCTTGACCTCCGCGCGAAGATCCATCAATTTGGTGAAGACGGTGATCTCCACCTTTGCGCCGACGGTGTAGGAACGCACGACGGCACGGGCGAGTACTTCGTCGTCGATGACGAAATACTTGTCGAGGCGGGAAAGTTTTTCCTCGATGGCACCTTTAATGGCATCGGTGACCTCGATGTTCTTCCCAATAATTTGGTATTTCATATGTTTTGCCCCTCCAGTGGGCTTACACCATTATATTACCCGTTTGAGGGCTTCCCTAAAAGGGCATAGCCCCATTTTTTGTGAATCAACGGAATCCAAAAGGCGATTTTTCCTTTTCCCGTTAAAATCTTTCGCACTTTCCGCGTTTTGACACCTATAGGTAGAGTGAGGAGTGTTTTATGCACCAACCTCATTTCGGGGCGGTCACCCAATTTGAAGGAGGAAGAGCCCATCGACTCGTCGGTGCTTGCGCTGCTGCTTCTATTGATCATCCTCGTGATGTTCGAAAGCCGCCGTAAGTAAGGATGTTAAAAGGTCCCTCAAGGGGACCCGATGACACCCTTATTATAGGGTAAGCGGGCACGTCCCGCAAACCCTAGCCGCGGGACGGTCAGGACAAACGCATGAGTCGATTTGGTTGAGGGAAAAGCCGCGGGAAGGCGACTCCCGCGGCATCGGAACCCACACATCCCTCCGCTTTCGGGGCCCATTCGGGCCTCTTTTCGATGCCTTCGGGGC
>Ga0256405_10001182_pt1 | contig 74490 bp, 66 predicted proteins | sample RumenRJG_02DNA_FD_189096 | JGI IMG/M metagenome (GOLD analysis project Ga0256405, IMG submission 189096) | Bovine rumen microbial communities from Lethbridge, Alberta, Canada - RJG_02 | ecosystem: Host-associated > Mammals > Digestive system > Stomach > Rumen | place: Canada: Alberta...
TGTTAAGCCAACTCTTGCCGTTTGCCTTGACAGAAACAGAGAGCGTGCACTTTACGCCACGGCTCAGCTCGTCGGTTGAAATTGACGAAGGGTCGAACGTTACCGTGCCAGCCTCGTTGTTCTTTCCTGCCGGAATGGTTGCCGAGAGCAGTTCGCCATCAACATCCTTAGAGTTGTACTTGATGTTGTATTCAACCTTGGCATCGGTCAAATCGCCGCCGGTTGCGTTGTAAATCTCAATCGGAACGCTTATCTTCTCGTCAGACTTGTAAACAAATTTCGCAAATTTTGCCAACGGAACAACGTCGTTGCAGAAGTTTGTCCACTCGTCGGCATCAACATAGCCTTTCTCCTTCCAATGCACGTTCAGCGGACCGACGAGAGCCGTTCCCTGACCGCTGTAATCGTTCAGACCAAGCAGAACGAATCCGGCATAATCCTTTGTGCGGAAGTTGCGCTCCATCTCATACTTGTATGCCAAAACCTGAAGTTTTCCGCTGGCATAGAGGAATTTCTCGGCTTGGTCGCCCATGCCGTGGTCGCGCAACAAATCCTCGAAGATATCGAAATTCTTAGCCTTGTACGCACCTGTGTACTGCGAACGCTCCTTCAAATCGGGGAAGGCGCACCATTGTCCCTGCTCGTGGCTAATCATCGGCGAGTTGTTAGGCTCTTTGCTCTTGTAGTTTCTCGGAAACTGAATGTCTTTCAGATAATCATCGTCCGAATGTGGCTTGCGTTTGCTCCAGTCCAAGCCTCGACCGCCGCCCTTAACGTGATATTCAGAGCCATCGTCCCAAGCCCATCCGCCGCCAACGTTGGCACCGCAATATATACGTCGCGAATCAGTATTCTTCCAGTAGGCAACCCACTCGTTGCACCACTTAACCCAACCTCCGGCAGGCTCGTTTCCAGCCGATAGCATCACGAACGACGGATGGTTTCCGTAAGCCTCGACAAGTCTCTTTGTATCGTCCATCAGATAGATGTCGATGTACTGTTTGTTGTAGAGTTTAACGCCGTGGTTAGGCCATGACGGACCTTCTGGCTGAAGATAGAAACCAAGTTTGTCGGCTGCCGTGAAAGCCGCCTCAGGAGGACAGTACGAATGGAATCGCATGGTGTTGAGTCCGTATTCCTTGCACTTCTTGAAGATAGCCGTCCACGAAGCCTCATCGGTTGGAGGATAGCCGGTCTCTGGAAAACAGCAGTTGCCTACCGTTCCGCGCACATATATCTGCTTGCCGTTGAGCAATATGCGAGTGCCATCGACCTTTACGCTTCTCATTCCGAAGACAGTCTCGAAGCGGTCGTTTCCGCTGATTACGGCAAGTTTGTACACATTCGGATTGTATTCGTCCCAAAGGCGCATCTCGTCGCCAAGAACAATCTGGTAAGTGCTGTCTGTCAGTTTCTTTGACTTAACAGCCTTGCCGTCAATCTCGAACTTGAATTTCTTAGCCGAGCCTTTCACCTTTACGTCGATGAGTTTGTTCTCGACATCAGGAAAGACAGCCACGTTGCTGATATATGCCATCGGATGTGCATCGAGCGACATTCTGCCCACGATTCCGTTCCAGCAACCTTGCGTCTGGTCGGTAACCGAGTGCGAATCCTGACCAACGCACACGTTCTCTATTCCGTTGTAAATCTTTATCGCAATCTCGTTGTCCTTTCCGGGAACGACGAAGTTTGTGATGTCAAACACATGAGGAGCAGAAAGACTCATCTGATGCCCGACCTCCTTGTTGTTTACGAAAACGGTTGTCTCGATATGCGGACGTTCAAGAGTCAGAATCACACGCTGCTTCTTCCACGTCAACGGAACGGAAACGGTGCGTCTGTACCATGCGTTGCCCACATAATGTTTGTCTGGAGTTAGGAAGAACGGAAACTTCATGTTTCCCTCAACCTGATATTTCTTCATGTATGGGTTGAAGAAATAAGATGAGTCGTAGAGCGAACTGACCCATCGTGTCTTTAACGACACAACATCGCCCTTTCCACGGGTTAGCATAGAGCCGGGAAGTTCTATGCTGTCATCGTATTTTGATGTAGCCGTAGCGGTTCCGTCTCTGTCTATCTTAAACTGCCATGTTCCGCTCAAATCAATTCTGTTTTGCGCGAAAGCCGCTGTTGTCAGCAAAAATAGTGCAAAGGATAAAAATCGTCTTTTCATGATAGCAAAAATTACTGTCAATACATTATTTGCATTAAGGAGAAAGATAGTAAAAGGTTAGAGCGAAATCAGATACGCCCTAACCTTATTATATAGTAATGTATATTACTTCTTGTGAGCCTTAACCCACTCGCGGGCATTCACGAATGCCTCAATCCACGGAGTTACCTCGTCATGCTTGCGCTCTGACGGATAGCAGCCGCATTGCCATGGGAAGAATGCACGCTCCAAGTGCGGCATCATTGCCAAGTGACGACCGTCGGCGCTACAAATTCCGGCAACAGAGAAGTCTGAGCCGTTAGGATTTGCAGGATACTCGTCGTATGAATACTTCAGAACAACATTGTAAGCATCCTCGCCTTCTGGCAATGAGAACTTGCCCTCACCGTGAGCAACCCAGATACCGAGCTTATTTCCGCTCAACGAGCCGAGCAATACGCTGCGGTTTGTCTGAACAGTCAGACCAAGGAAGTTGCTCTCGAACTTGTGCGAGTTGTTGTGAAGCATGTGAGCGCGCTTCTTGTGCTCTGGGTTGATGAGGTTCAACTCAACCATCAACTGACAACCGTTACATACTCCGAGCGAAAGCGTATCCTCGCGAGCATAGAACTTGTCGAGCGCAGCCTTAGCCTTAGGGTTGAACAGGAATGCACCAGCCCATCCCTTGGCAGAACCAAGAACGTCTGAGTTAGAGAATCCTCCGCAGAACACGATGAAGTTGATGTCCTCGAGAGTTTCGCGACCTGTAATAAGGTCGGTCATCATCACATCCTTAACATCGAAGCCTGCAAGATAAAGCATGTAAGCCATCTCGCGCTCACCGTTTGTACCCTTCTCGCGGATGATTGCAGCCTTCAGGCCGCTTGCCTCGCGACGGTCTGGATTCAAACCGTACTGCGACAACTTGCCTGTGAAGTCTTTGTTGAATGCGAACTCAACAGGCTGCTTCTTGTAGTTTTCGAAACGAGCCTTTGCACAGCCGTTGAAGCTCTGCTTTGTATCGAGCAGATATGATGTTGAGTACCACATATCGCGAAGATAGTCAACGCCGAACTGATATGTTGCGCCGTCTTTCTCAACAAGGATATGACGCTCGTCTGTTGGAGTTCCAATCTTTACGAAAGCAACGCCAGCATCCTCAAGAATCTTCTTGAACTCTGACTTGTGCGCATCGGCAACCTGAACCACAACGCCCGGATTCTCGGCAAACAGAACCTTTATCAGGTCTTCTTCCTTGAAACCGTCGAGGTTGGCAACGATACCGCCCTCAACATTTGCGAAGCACATCTCGAGCAATGTTGTAATCAGACCGCCGGCTGAGATATCGTGACCAGCAAGAATCAAGCCCTTCTCTACCAACTCCTGAACAGCCATGAAGGCATCGCGGAAGTATTCGGGATTCTTACAAGTTGGAACATCAGAACCTACCTTGCCAAGGCTCTGTGCGAAAGCCGAACCGCCAAGTGCAAGCTTGTCGAAACTGAAGTCGATATGGTAAAGTGTGCTCTTCTCAACCTTTGCAAGAACTGGAAAAACGACCTTCTTAACATCGCTAACCTCGCCACCAGCCGAAACGATTACTGTTCCCGGGCTGATAATCTTCTCGCCGTTAGGATACTGCTGAGAAAGCGAAAGCGAGTCCTTACCTGTAGGAACGTTAATCTCAAGGGCGCAGCAGAAGTCTGACAAAGCCTGAACGCCTGCATACAGACGGGCATCCTCGCCCTCCTGCGAGCGGCAAGGCCACATCCAGTTAGCAGAAAGTGATATGCTGTCCATTCCATCGGCAAACGGAGCCCAAACGATGTTTGTAAGAGCCTCGGCAACAGAAAGAACCGAGCCAGCGGCTGGGTCGGCAAGACCAGCCTGTGGAGCGTGTCCGATAGAAGTTGCGATACCCTTATTGCCTCTGTAGTCGAGTGCAACAACACCGCAGTCGCTCAATGGCAACTGAAGTTCGCCCTGACACTGCTGACGTGCAATCTTACCTGTTACCGAACGGTCAACCTTGTTTGTCAACCAATCCTTACAAGCCACAGCCTCGAGCTGAAGCACGCGCGCAACGTACTCGTTTACGTTTGCTGCTGAATATGTTACGTTCTCGTATGTACGCTCAACGGTCTTATCAACCATTACGGTCTTTGGAGAATGACCGAACATCTGAGCCACGTCGAGGTCGAACGGACGTACGCCGTCGCCCTGCTCAAAGCAGAAGTGTGCATCGCCGGTTGTCTCACCAACAACATACATCGGAGCGCGCTCGCGCTCTGCAATCTTCTTAACGTGCTCGATGTGCTCTTCCTGAATAAGCAAGCCCATGCGCTCCTGACTCTCATTGGCGATAATCTCCTTCGAAGAAAGAGTCTGGTCGCCGATAGGAAGCTTGGTCATGTCAATCTTACCACCGCACTCCTCAACAAGTTCAGACAGACAGTTAACGTGTCCGGCAGAACCGTGGTCGTGAATAGAAACGACAGGATTTACATCCTCCTCGCAAAGAGCACGGACAAGGTTGTTGGCACGCTTCTGCATCTCTGGGTTGGCACGCTGAACGGCGTTCAACTCAATGCCGCTTGAATAACGGCCGGTATCAACAGACGATACAGAACCGCCACCAAGACCGATGCGATAGTTATCACCACCAACAACTACAATCTTGTTACCCTTCTCAGGAGTGCCCTTCAGGCAGTCGCGCTTTGTGCCGTAGCCAACACCTCCGGCAAGCATGATAACCTTGTCGTAGCCATACTTCTCGCCGTTCTCCTGATGCTCGAATGTGAGCACAGAGCCTGCGATAAGCGGCTGTCCGAACTTGTTACCGAAATCAGAAGCACCGTTAGATGCCTTGATAAGAATCTGCTCTGGAGTCTGATACAGCCAGTTACGAACAGGCATACCGCCTTCCCACTCGCGCTCGCCGTCGGTGCGTGGATAAGATGTCATGTAGACAGCAGTTCCGGCAATTGGCCATGAACCAACTCCACCGCCCATACGGTCGCGAATCTCACCGCCCGTACCGGTAGCAGCACCGTTGAAAGGCTCTACGGTTGTTGGGAAGTTGTGAGTCTCGGCCTTCAGAGAGATAACGCTCTCAATATCTTTAATTACAAAATAATCGCTTGTTGAATGATCTTTCGGAGCAAACTGCTCGACAACAGGACCTTGTGAGAATGCAACGTTATCCTTGTAAGCAGAAATAATCTTGTTAGGATTCTCCTGAGTTGTCTTCTTAATCATGGCAAACAGAGACGATTCCATCTCCTTGCCGTCGATGATGAACGAGCCTCCGAAAATCTTGTGACGGCAGTGCTCTGAGTTAATCTGCGCAAAACCGAACACCTCAGAATCGGTGAGTTTGCGACCAAGCTGCGCCTCAACATTGTGAAGGTACTCAATCTCGGCTGGAGAAAGAGCCAAGCCTTCCTGCTCGTTGTACGACTCAAGGTCGTCGATGTACTGAATAGCAGCCGGCTTGATGTTTACTGTAAAAATGTCCTGATTCAAGCCCTTGTACATGCGCTGAAGCATCGGGTCATGATCGGCATTCTCGTCCTTTACTGGAAAGTACTCCTCAATTCGCTTCACGCCGCTGATGCTCATGTTCTGAGTAATCTCAACGGCATTGGTGCTCCACGGAGTAATCATCTCACGTCGAGGACCAACGAAACAGCCCTTCAGGTTATCCTCACTCTCTACGGTAGCGTCACCGTACAGCCAGCAGAGTTTCTTAACGTCCTCTTCGCTAAGCTGTTCAGCCTGAGTAGCGATGATGCTACCAGCCTGTGTTCTGAAGAAAAAAATCATATTTATTGGGTGAATTTAACTTAGATACTTTTGAGTGTTAGTATGAACGTGCAATGAGAACTCGGCACTTAGATGGCTTGCCAGAAACCATGTCAACGCCCTCGGTCTGCTCGAACATGTAAGGAACGCAACGGATTGTAGCCTGAGTGTCAGCCTTAATCTTAGCCTCGGTCTCGGCTGTGCCGTCCCAGTGGCAGAGGAAGAATCCGCCATTCTTTACCTTCTGTTTGAACTCCTCGTAGTCGTCGCACTCGTAGATGTGAGCATCGCGGAAGTCCTTAGCCTTCTTGAAGATGTTTTTCTGAATCTCGTCGAGAAGATTCTGAACGTATGTCTCAATGCCGTCGAACGATACAGTCTCCTTCTCGAGGGTATCGCGGCGCATAACCTCAACGGTATTGTTCTCGAGGTCTCTGCCGCCCATAACCAAGCGGACAGGCACACCCTTCAACTCGTAGTCGGCAAACTTGAAGCCCGGACGCTTGTTGTCTGCGTTATCGTACTTCACGCTGATGCCCATCTTCTTGAACTTGTCGATGAGAGGCTGAATCTTGTTGTTGATAGCCTCGAGTTGGTCTGCACCTTTATAAATAGGAACGATGACAACCTGAATTGGAGCAAGAGCCGGAGGAAGCACCAATCCGTTGTCATCAGAATGTGTCATGATAAGAGCACCCATCAGTCGGGTTGAAACGCCCCATGATGTAGCCCATGCGTAGTCGAGTTTTCCGTCCTTGTCGGTAAACTGAACGTCGAACGCCTTTCCGAAGTTCTGACCGAGGAAGTGTGATGTTCCGCTCTGAAGAGCCTTTCCGTCCTGCATCATCGCCTCGATTGTGTATGTGTCGAGAGCACCGGCAAAACGCTCTGTCTCGCTCTTCACGCCCTGAACCACAGGAACAGCCATATACTGCTCGGCAAAATCGGCATAAACCTTAAGCATCTGCTTTGCGCGTGCCTCTGCCTCCTCGCGTGTTGCATGAGCGGTGTGGCCTTCCTGCCACAAGAACTCTGATGTGCGGAGGAACAAGCGTGTACGCATCTCCCAACGCATTACGTTGCACCACTGGTTGCAAAGAATAGGAAGATCGCGATATGAATGAATCCAGTTTTTGTATGTGTTCCAGATGATAGTCTCTGATGTTGGGCGGACGATGAGTTCCTCCTCGAGTTTAGCCTCTGGGTCTACAATCACGCCGTCGTGTGTCTCGTTTGTCTTCAGACGGTAGTGTGTAACCACGGCGCACTCCTTTGCAAAGCCCTCAACATGCTCGGCCTCGCGAGAAAGGAAAGACTTAGGAATAAGAAGAGGGAAATATGCATTCTGTACTCCTGTCTCCTTGAACATGTCGTCGAGTACTCTCTGCATTTTTTCCCAGATAGCATATCCGTAAGGCTTTATAACCATACATCCGCGAACGTCGGCCTGCTCAGCCAAATCCGCCTTAACCACTAATTCATTATACCACTTCGAATAATCCTCACTGCGTTTAGTAAGGCCTTTCAGTTCTATAGCCATTTAAAAAATTACTTTTTAGTTTATAAACTTGCGACAAAATTACAAAAAATGCCCGACATATCTTGTATTAAAAGATTTTTTTATAATTTCGCATTGTTTTTTTAACAAAAAAGATGAAAGGCTGGAAAAAATATTGGCACATTATCGTTAGGACTTTTCAGATTACACTAATCGCATTCTTGGTATCGACCATCACGATGGCACTAATATACAAGTGGTGTCCGGTTTACTACACTCCCCTGATGTTCATACGCGCGGCTGAGCAGATTGGCGACAGCGACTTCAAGATGAAGCACCGCTGGATTCCGCTCGACCAGATGTCGCGCCATCTCCCAAAGGCGGTAATCGCCGCCGAAGATGCACACTTTATGGAGCATTGCGGATTCGACTTCGATGCCATTCAGAAGGCTTTCGAGGATAACCGGAAGGGACGAAAGAAGGCTCGCGGAGGAAGCACCATCAGCCAGCAGACCGCAAAAAACGTATTTCTTTGGCCTACAAGTAGTTGGGCTCGCAAGGGACTGGAAGTTTACTTCACCGCCCTCATCGAACTTACATGGAGCAAGGAACGTATCATGGAGGTCTACCTCAACTCGATAGAGATGGGTAAAGGCATCTACGGAGCCGAATCGGTGGCAAACGAGAACTTCAACACCACGGCAAAGGAACTGTCGCGACGCCAGTGTGCGCTCATAGCAGCGAGTCTGCCTGCTCCGCGAAAGTACAACTCGGCAAAACCGGGTCCATACCTTGTAAAGCGCAGCGGTCAGATTCTGAGGGGCATGAAGTTTGTAGACGACTTCAAGATGACGTCTTCAAACGATGAAAAGAAATAAAAAGAGGACGGCATCGCTGCCGCCCTCAATCAAACCTGCCTCATCAAAGCCTTGTACGGTTCATTGAACCTAAAAGCACTATGCAGGATTCAGATACGCAGTCTTCATGTTAATGCCGCCGTAACTATTCGCACTCGCTAACATCGCGGCATCACTCTGGTATTTCTCCAGTATATCGTTAACCACCATCAGTCGCTGACTGCTAACTTTCAGGCTACTACCAATCTCCCTACTGTGAACCCATGCTGCTCCTTCGTTCTTCAGCGCATGATTCATACCAAGCACATAACCGCTGCCGTCTGATGCAGCCACTGAAGTAAAGCCGTCCGACTTCACAAAGTCAAGCAATGGAGTTTCGTTTGTAATATCCAGCACCACCTTCATTGCCGTCATCTTAGCACGCGGTATTCCATCACTACCCTGCCACTGCACTGCGTCAAAAAATGTTAGCTGGTCGCCATCATCCCAACCATAGTTGTGCTGCCCTATCGCAATCGTCAGGTCGCTCACCGTCGTCCCCTCGTCTATCACCAGATTGCCAAGGGCGATGTCGCTTACCAGCACACCGTCATTGATGGCGTACCCAACGGCAGGCAGACTGCCACGGCTGAACTGATAGCTCGCCAGCACACACGCTCCAGCCATGCGCTCCTGCTTGGTGATGTACGTCGCACCGCTACCATAGTTTGAACTTACAAACAGATTGAAATCACTCAGTCCTGCGCTCTTGCCTTCGAATGCCTGCGCCAACTTGCCGTCATACAGTTTAAAGTTCGCACCCATGTTAGCCATCTGGCACCGCATGTTAGCCTGCTTCTCACTTCGGCGAGGCACCCCCTTCTTGCGAGGCGTCTTCGCTATTACCGTACCGAATGCAGTCTGGCGCATTACAAAATTGTCATCCAGTCTTCCACTGGTTTGACTCAAAAATCCAGCTACTTTTGCCATATTTTCCTCCTTTTTTTATGTTAAACGACTAATTTGTCTATAAAGTTAGTACGTCAATATCGATGATAATCTAAAACCGATATCAATCCGAGTGTCAGCGTCGTGCACGCACGAACACAATAGATGCAAGAATGATGAAGGCGATAGCCACTATCCACCCTAAAGCCAACACGAAAGCCTGCTTTGAATCCGTTGATTTCTCGTGATGCCCATACATCGAATCTTGAATCATTACAGAATCTCGTGTCACCACATACACAGTGTCCCTTACAGTCAGCACATCTTCCCTACTGTGTCTTACGTCATACCGTGAACGTAGTTGGTCGCGCTCTGTCACTTGCGTCACTTTCAGAGTGTCCCCCTTGTCGTTTGTCATGATAGTCAGAGTAGTCACCTCGCACAGCGTGTCTCTCTGTTCCACTACCACGCTATCCACTCTTTCAATCTGTCTTTCACTCTCAACAGTAATGACGCTGCGCTCAGCACTCTTAGCAACCGTCATCTGTCGGCTGCTGCGGCATCCCGTCATACACAGGGCACATATTCCTATGAGGACAGCGGTCAATCCGTTGTATCGCATTGCGCAACTCCTTTACTTCCTGGCGCAGTTCGCCCACCTCTCGCTGCAAGGGTTCTGCAATGAAGGTGCGGAACTCCGTCACGTATTCCTTACTCAATTCCATGTCTTTCTGTCGGTTGTCGGCTTTCAGTCCCTCCACTTCCTGTCTGTGTTTCTTACGGTCTACCATCCAACCACATCCACTTAGCAAAGTTATCAGGGCAAGCACAACGCTCGTAATGTCTATTGTTCCCATCCTAATGTCTCCTATATTTTTTGTTTTCAAACTCGCGATAGCGTTTGATAGCCGTTCCTTACCTTCTTCAAAATCTGCCGTCGGTTAGTTCCGTTCTTCTTCCACGAAACGTGTACGAATGTCGGATAAAGAATCACCTGGTCGTACTTACCCTGTTCAACTATTACAGCAGCCAACTGCTCCTGTTTACTCCCTGATTTCAGAAGAAAGATATCTGCCGCTTCGCCAACCGTGTGCTGACTCTGAGGCACTCCGCCCACAGCGGCATTGTGTTTAGGACAGCGAAAACCTGAGTTTACAACAATTGCCATTCCCAGTTTCTCCCGTACCGGGTCCAACACATTCTCCACAAGAGCCTCGATGTTCTCGGTAAAGCGAACCTTACCGCAACATCGGCATCTGAATTCTTCCATCTTAAAATACTTCATGTTATTTGCATTTTTTTCGTATCAACAAAAAAAGCCCCCGCGCAGTTTTAGCACGAGGGCTCGCAATTTTAAGGGACGTCGTCCCTCAGGGTTATTTAGGTTCAACAGTTGCTTTTGTTCGCTGCTGTTCCTCAATAAAACGCCTCATTTCTTTCAGGTACTCTTCCCGGGACATACCCAAAGTCTGCTCAAACTCTTTCTTTGTTACTGTTTTTGCATCAAGAACACAGATTTTATCCAATAAGTTCACTTCCATATTATTTGAATTAAAAATTATCACTTAGCCCTGTTAGTTCTGACAATCTTTATCACTTCGGCTTCCAATTCCTTCACTTCTGCCATCTTAATGCGCAGTTTCTTCGAGATGGTGCGGTAGTCGTTCGTTTCGCGAACCAAGTTCACATAAACTACCAACCGCGGATGCCCTGACACATATTCCAAAATATTGGCATACCCTAAGTCCTTCATCTCTTCTTCCATCTCCAGTTCATCGGCCAAAGCTTGTTCTAGTTCCCGAGCCACAAGTTCGTTATTCATAGGCTCTTGCTCGTTCCGTTCTCTCCAGTCGCGCAGGCGGTGACTCATCTCACTTCTTATGATTCGTATAAACTGAGTTGGCAAGTCAAGTCCCTGCTTCCATTTCCACGCTCCCGATGCCCACTTCATATAAGCAACCTTCGGGAAGAACACCGCAGCCTTTTCCGTCAGGACTAATTCCGAGAATGGACCGCTCGTCGGATTTCCATTCAGTCTCTTGACCACCCACTTACCTGACAGTTCCATGGCATCCAAAATTTTCTCCAATGTCACTTCATTTTGTCGCATCTGTTCATGCTTTGCTTCTTTCATAATTCTAAAAGTTTTTTTGATAGTTATACAATTGATTATTCCATAGGCTCCATGCCGTTCATCCAAACTAACAAAGATGCCTTCATATATATCTAAATCCAAAATGTTGCCCGCGCTGATTTTCAAGTACTTGCAAGCACATCTCAGCATAAAAGAGCGGTGTTTCCATCAGATATCTAATCCTCAAGAAACACCGCTCACATGAACTTATTAGATTATGCATGGCTTCGTTTCCGAAAACCTTACACTCTTATCTAAATCCGTTTCATTGCCCAGACTGATAATCAGGCAGTTGCAAATGCGTAACACATATTTTTTTGACGTATATTTTAGCCAATAAAAAAAAGCGGGCATCAATAAACGATGTCCGCTTGCTTTAGTAGAGTTACCCTTTTCGGTTATACAACTCTTGCAGTCTTCAGTTCGTTTTGAAGAAATGAATATAGGATAAAACTTTCAGTCCGTCAGAAGTCATCAGCGTTTCGTCAAAAAAGTATCATCGCAATCCTCCTCCATTGTTTTGACACACTTGAGCCAGCACACCAACCGTATCAGGAAACGATTGAGGATCCACAATCGTCTGAGATGATTTTGGAACTCGGCTATTTTTGGAACTCATGGACAGACAGTCAAAGACTCAACTTTCGCTCTAAGTTTGCAGAAGAATGCGGCACAGCCGCATAAGAAAGTAAATTGGTCAAGAAAACAACAGCAAATCAAAACTGTTTTTTACCTTTGTTGTAAGGAAGAATCAGTCTGTCGAAGAGGTAAACCTGTCAATCTACTCCATTTTATCCTTGTTTTCTCTCTATGGCATTGATAACATACGTCTCAAACCATTTGGGAACAGAATCAGAAATTACATTCATCATCCCATGTTCTTTAACAGCAAACAAATTAGGTTTACCTGCACTGTTGTCAAACAAATATGCAGAGTCTGCAATCTTCAGTGCTTCATACAAATGATTCATTGTCCGATAATATCGTTCCTTTATTTTCTGCTCATCTACAGGATGACCACCAAGCGTCACCCTTGCTTGGACACGATGTTTGTTAAGCTCCGGATCTGCCAATGTTACAAAATAAAGATACACCTTGAAGCCTTTAGTCTGTGCCTTCTTCATAAAGTCAAGCTTGGAAGGATGAGACATCACCGTTTCTACAGTAAACCTTTTTGAACATTCAAGCAGTTCATTCCATATAAACGAAGTAATAAAGGATACAAAATAATCCTCTATTTCATAATCATCAGCCAACAATATTCTGTTTGATTCAAACGATAGTTTTGCTAGAGTCAATTTTACATTGTCTATCCTACCAGCCAACGTAGATTTCTTGAATGAGGAAACAAAATTATCTGCATTTAACCTGATTCCATACTTTGCAAAATCAAGGAAACGTTGTTTCTCTAACAATACCTTAAGATCGTCAGCATTCACATATACTCCCAGATGAACATGATCCAACACCACTCGAGTAATAGTTGACTTACCTGAACCATTTGGACCTGCAAAAACTCTTAAACGTTTTACAGAAGGGCTTATCATAAAAGAACTAAATAACGAACTTCTTAGACTTTACCCTAACACGAGTTGTTGACAGTTCGTTCACCTTTTCCCGTGTACCATCAGACGACATCCGATAAATACTGTTACCAACGACAATAAAAGCACAATTGTTTTCCTTGGCTATTTTATAAGCAGATCGCCCATCACGCGCTAACCCTTTTTTTATTCTATTTATCTCTGTCATAAAAGTCAAATTTTATTTTACGTTGTAAAGATAAATATTTTCTCTGACATTCAGAAACTTTCAATTATTATCTTTTACCAATCATCATTCAAACAAACGAAACTACAATATTCTTGTTTAAATATATTACTGTCCGCTAACCTGTTTTATCCCCCATATTTACTGCTTTGTCGCTTGACACCCCCCCAATTTAAGAGATGACATTTGTTATAGCAATAACAGAAAAATCAATTCCATTCTCACCTGTAACCTGGCCATCCTTTATTCCATAGTATGAAAACTTATCGTTGCCAAGACTAATGCCCGCCTCCTTGTCTGTACAATCTATTAGCAACGTCCCATTAGTTTCTGGAAAACATCCAAATTCAACTTTTTAAAATTCACTATTGTACACAAGTTTCATAATGTTTCGAATTTATGTCTGGTCTTGTTGAAGGATAAATTCATGTTTTTCACATTAACTAATACGAACTTATAGGAAATCGCCTTAAAAAACTTCATATCACCTCACCAGCATACTGCATTTTCTTCCCTAACACAGTACAGAAAATCATCTGTATGTCCTTGATGAACGAATAATGATGATAATAATAGCAGTTCAATCTCACTTTATCTGGGTATATCACATTATCATTATACCACACTGCCACCTCTTGATCGCTCATCGCATCAAAGTTAACATTGTAATTATCGTTCGCTCGAACTCCAGTCACATCATCAAGTCTGCGAGTCATAAGAAGGTTAGCAACAAGTTTTCGCGCGTTGCTGAGATACTCATCTTCAAGACGATATTTCAATGTTGCAGGTCCTGTAATACCAGGGCGCAGTTTTAACACATCCCTATCATCTCCTTGCAGTTTGTCAGCATACCCTGGCACATCAGGACGAGGCCCCACAAAACTCATGTTGCCAATCAGCACATCCCACAGACCAGGCAGTTCATCAAGTTTATAGTGACGAAGCTTTGCGCCCAATGGTGTGATACGACTGTCACCTGCAACAGAAACAGTCGAACCACTATGTTTAACTGTCATAGTGCGGAACTTATGGCAATCAAACAAATTCCCATCTTTCCCAACTCTCTTCTGCACGAAGAATACAGGTCCACCAGGCATCTTCACCTTCACCAATATCGCAACAATCAACAACACTGGCCATAGAAAAAGTAGTCCTATAAAAGAAACCACACGGTCAAATATCCATTTTATAATCATTTGTTCTAATCTGGTAGTATTTCTAAATACAACTCATTATGCTCCAGTTCTTTCACCACCTTCACATTGCTTGCAGACATAGCGGAACGATAGGATGCAACATTATCCTTTGATACAGTTTCGAACAGGCGTAAGCCAATGCCAAAGCCTACTTCATTCAGTATTTTATTCATCGCTGTGCCAAGCCCTTTTCCACGGTAATCAATATCTACCATCCTGCCACGAAAACCCTTACCATGAAAGAAAGATCTGTTAAAACAATATCCTGCAATCCTGCCATTCGTCTTATCTCGAAGAACATAAGCAAGAAAAGCCTTGTTCCCTTGTAAAAACTTTATGCTTTTAGCATCAAACTTGTGTGGGCGAAAATAGGTGTAGGCTTCTTCTGGCTGATGCTCAAAGAAAGAAACCATCTCATTTATTGGTACATCCCTCAGCAGAACCAATTCATACTCTTCTAACACCATTTCGTTACATTTAATGTTAGCATTAAGGTTATTAAGCCTCTTTCCATACCTCATAGAAAACAGATAAGAGTTAAGTGTATCTATGATATTCCACAGCCAACCGAACCTATCCCGCAGTATATGCGCTATTCTGTACAAGTCCATTTCATCTTTAAACAGTTTTCCTAATATTATTGTTGTCTCTCGTTAAGGTTAAGGTACAACATCAAATTTGCTATCCAGTACCCCACCATACAACCTAAGGAGTTGTGAATCACATCATCCACTTCACACAGCCCTTTACTGAAGGTAAACTGCAAAAGCTCAACAAAAAAGGAGACTATAAATCCAATGAGAAAGACCTTTTTATATGTAACACTCCAGTATCCACACTTCAGAAAGAAGCCAACAGGTAAGAACATACAAATGTTCAACAAGTTTATCATCACCACCTCCTTCAAGTAGCTATTCTCCGCTATGCAGAAATAGCTTGATAGTGGCACCAAGCTTATCGCTCTCTCAGCCCTTGCCTCCCTGAATATAACAACAGAACAGAATATCAGCACCACCCATTCCACCAACATCAGCCTCGCTATTTTCTGAGTTTTCTGCGTTTGCTGTGAAAACGAAATTAAGGCATAGCCCACAACAAGAACAGCCAGCAGTATCCAATACATTATGGATGGTATTTTGGACACTGCGTAAAACGCATAAACTTCAAACTCTATCACCTGCTATTAAAGTAAAAACTATTCAACTTTAAAATTGAATAATTCCATCATAGAAGTCATACAAACACTTTCTCACAAAACCCTGTTCATAGCGTGAAGCTATCATCTGCCGGGCATTACCAGCCATCTTTTCATGAGCATGCTTATCTTTCATCATATTCAGCATCGCATCAAACAATGCATTTGTATCATGAGATGGAATAATCACACCATTCTCGCCTTCTACTATAATCTCCCTTGAACCATTAATATCTGTCACTATCGAAGGCAAATCCATTGCCCCTGCTTCCAATACAGTATTCGGGAATCCTTCACGATAACTAGGAAACACAAAGCAGTCTGCAGCTGCATAATATGCCAATAATTCATCACCTCTTTTACTACCAACCGACTCAATAGCATGATTTCGCTCTATTAACTCCTTTGATTGGGGAGAAATAGGGTCAAGGCTTTCCTCATATGATCCAACTAACCACAGTCTCACGTTAGCCATGCTTGATAATTTATCAAAAGCCTCGCACAACTCATTGATACCCTTATCACCGACAATACGACCGACAAATAAAAATGTAAACTTACCTTCATTGCGCAACTTGAGTTCTTCCATCTTACATTTTACTTCATCCCTCAAGAAGTAGTACTCCATATCCACCCCTCTGACATTGCCATAACCTAGAACACTCAGTGGTTTCTTCGTGATACCATTATTAAGAAGATCTGTCTTCACGCCATCCCCTTCAGGTATAATATGTGTAGCACAAGCACAAGTCAACCAATCTGTTGCCATCAATATGCGCCGTTTTACCCCAGTTGCAGTTGGGAATACAAGCCCAGTAAAGGTGTGAACACGAACAGGAACTCCAGTCAGCCATGCGGCTATCATGCACAACAATCCAGCCTTGGGAGTCATACTATGCACCATGTCCGGTTTTTCCTTGCGGAAAACCTTTATCAATGAGAATAGCGACTTCAAATCTTTCGTAAGCGATATATGTCTCTCCATTGGTACTGCGATGGTGCGCACTCCTTCGCGTTCTGCCACCACCTTCAACTCCTCTCCAGGCGACGACAACGCTATCACTTCATATTTTTGCGACAGTTCCTTCAACATTCCATTGCAGAACGTGTCCAGCGACATAGGAACGGTCGTAGCTCTAATCATTTTCTTATTTTTTCTCATTTTTTACTTTATCAATCTTAACAAATTTAATTCTAATCACACGATTCATTCACCTATACATTCACCTATATAGCATCCTATCGTGTCAAGAATAACATCATCCGTCTCACACAGCCTCCATCTCATTTTCTGAGAAGAGTTTATAATTCAAAAATGGTGTCAGAATGCACCTTACCTCAGCCGAAGGTTCACGGAATACCTACATATGCCCAATGAAAAACGAGCAATACGCAACCAGAAATATCACCCACCAATACGCCAGCTCCATATCAACCAACAATAGTCAACGCTATATTTCCCATTGCCAACATGGGCACTGGAGGGCTGCAGTACATATTCAGATACCATGGAATGGTCATCCTATATTTAGAACTAAAAAAAAGACTTTATTTTAAACAATGTCACAAACAGCCATGCGAGATGGTATTTCACAAACAAGAAGCGCACCTTACCTCTATTGGAAAACGCATCAAGACCTATCCAGTTGACAACCTCATTACTCTCTGGGAATAATCGATTGAACTCTCGAAGCCAATCATAACGTGTGGTCACAAGATTCAGTTTTGCGAGATACTCCAAAGTACAAACAGTCTTATGATATTTCTCTTTGTCAGATTTACATTCGAAAAACTCTCCAAGGAGTGTGGCACACTTTATCATCTGATCTATAGAATTTCTTCCATAGCCACTTGTCATAGCGCCCGCATTAGCCTGATTATAATGATATACAGAATCTTCAATCTGAGACAATCCTTTAGCGTAATAAAACACACGAAGCATTAAACCATTGTCCTCCCACATATTCACACCCTCAAAAGGCACAAGTTCATTGTCAGTATATACACTTCTCTTTACGAGTTTATTCCAGCAAAACATTCCAACACTCTTACGCCACCAGTTCTCAACCACCTCGCTACAAGTTGATGGAAGTTTAGACATTGGACGAGTAGAAGCATGATTCTTGTATTCGTCCCTAATAGGACACATCACTACATCTGCACCACTTTTGATAGCCTCCTTATACATTTTTTCATATAGGTCTGTATCCACCCAGTCATCACTGTCGCAATGGACAACGTAATCTCCTGTAGCCAACTGCAGGCCATGCCTGCGAACAGCGGCTTGGCCGCTGTTCGCAGGCATTTTTGCTATTCTTACATTCTCTGCTCTTTTCGGAAATTTTTTAAGAACCTGACGAAGCAACTCCATGCTTCTGTCAGGTGTACAATCATCAACAAAAATAAATTCAATGTCATCCAGCGTTTGTGAAAACAAACTGACTGCACACCTTTCTATATACTTTTCTACCTTATAAACAGGTACAATAACAGAAACCATCTTACTACTTCTTTTTTCTTGTTTTAATGAAATAAACAAGGCTATTGGGTATGAATGCCTTCATTAAATCAGGAATACCAGTCAGATAGGGGAATCTCAGCCCTAGTTGTTTTTTCAGCTTTGAGGCACTTAAATAGCTTCTAAATCTATCCGAAACTTTCCTCCGAGCAAATGCATTTCTGTCATTACGCATTTTGTAAAGTGGTTCTTGCAAGTTACCGCCTTTCTTTCCAGCAATGTAGAGCCGCGAAAATAAATCATAGTCCTCCATTCTTTCTACAGATTTTGAGATATTATATCCCCCTACAGATTTTAAGCAATCTGTTCTCATCATCATTGGGGCATGACAGAATGGTGCTGCTCCAGTTTGAAAATCTTTTACTGTAGGATCTGCTATTGCACGACCAGCCCCCCACTCTCCGTCCTCATCAAAATAAATCATTGGTGAACTTACGAAGTCGAATTCTAGATGAGCATCCAAAAATTCCACTTGCTTTTGAAATCGCTCAGGAACACTAATGTCATCGCCATCCATTCTTGCGATATATTCAGTGTCCGCGTATTCCAAACAATGATTCAATGTTGCTGCTAATTTGATATTGTGTTCGTTTTGTATTAGCACGATATTGGGATGCTCTACGGCATTACGCTTAGCAATCGCTAGAGTCTCATCCTTCGAGCCATCGTCACATAAAATGATCTTAAAATCTTGATATGTTTGGGCATAAAGTGAATCTAATGCCTCCTGTAAATATGAGGCACAATTATAAATGCCCATTAAAACCGAAATACGATATTTAGATGCCATAATAAAAGATTTCCATAAATAGTGTAAAAAACAAGTGCCCATAGACAGCATATCCAACATATTTCTTCTGATAATTGCTACATGTGATATTTACAAAAGGATATAGCAATACTATAGGATACATAAGCCAACTAAGATAAGCGATTCTATTTATAAAATTAGCATATGTACATAGCAGGAAAACAGAATTTGTTAAAGTATATACTCTCCACAAGAAGGAATAAATAGGTGATTGTATCCGTTTTTTTATTATTATGTAGTAGCCAATACACATTGGCACAGCACTATACAAGATAAAATCTGGTCTAAATCCAGAAACCGTTTTTGTTGTTTTGCCAACATATAGATAATCAGTTAATCCTCGTTCGTCAGTAAAGTTGGAAAAAAATGACTGAAAGAATGTGACATGTGCAGCCGCCATTAATAAACAAAATACCCAACCGTAAAAATAGTATTTATCTTTCTGATAGAAATATGATATTATAAAAGCGACAATTGGAGCTTGCATTGAATGGTGAAAGCCTAAAGAAATCCATAATAAAAAAACGGCAAAAATCTTGCGTTCCCGATATGCTAAAGCCAATAAAAAAAAAGCAGCAGCAGCTCCGGCTTTGACTCCATTTGTACCATAGCTAAATGTTGAAAAGGCACCTAAATAAGTAACAAACGCCAATAATGTATTGCCAGGGAATAATTTACCACATGCAATTGCAGTGCCTACAAAATAAATTATAGCAATTACAATAAAGAATAATGTCACAGGAACGCCCAAAGAAGCCATAAAATTAAGCAAGTTGTCAAATAAAAAATTTTCAGCCCCCCAGTCAAATTGGAACAATGTTCCATATACCATATCATAGTATTCCACATAATTTCCAGTATCTTCAAATCCTCTATGAGGCCTAATTCCTATAAAAAAAGCAAAAATCAATGCAATAATAGTCGATGACATATTACTACCTATATGCTTTCTATATACATCACAATGTCTGTATTGACTCATTGCAATAACAGTTAATACAAACACGACTATAAGATATAAGCTACGATATAATGCCCTGTAAAATATAGCTTCTTCTGTTGATATCACAATCTCAATAAATTAAGTTCTACATCTAACGAAAATGAACCCATTTTCTAACATTCATCCCAAACAATCTATGAGACATTCTGGAGAGCCATTTATAGAGTTTGCCGTTATCACTCCATGAATTCATGTACCAATGTATAGACCTGGTGTTTTCTGTTAGTTCAAGCTTTCCCGTCAGACTATCCAACGGATTAAAAAAATCTGCCGGATAAATATAGACCCCCGCGACTTTCTGTAGGACATTTACTGGCAGCAGTCCTTGTTCTTGAAGTACTTCTGAGTTATAGATTACAATGGTCTTTTTGTTATGAGAGCCGTCCTCGTTTATAAACCTCAATGTCTCATACTTATCCAATAGCAATTTATAAAGATTCATCATAGGTGATGCACCTAAGCCAAGCCCAGGCGCAACTTTGGGGTAATTATTTTCCTTTGCCGCAACTTCAATACCCATAAACGGACCGCGTGCAATAATATCGTCCAAAGGCTTAATCACCTCTACATCCGTATCAAAGTACAACCCTCCATACTTATAAAGTATCCAAAAGCGGGCATAGTCACTCACAAAGGCATACTTTTTTTCCGCGTATGCCTCTTTTGTATATGGAATGATGTTCACATCAAAGTTATCCTCATTCCACTCCTTTATCTCATAATTAGGAAGGAACTTTCGCCATGATGCGATACATTTCTGTGCTGATTCAGGAAGCGGATTATGCCCGAACCAGCAGTAATGAATGATTTTTGGAATCATTTTCGTTTTCTATTTGTAAATCCTATTATATATTCAGAATAAGGAAGATATGATAATGTCAAAACCAGTACGAAACTTATGATAAGAGTTCCTACCCACGTCATAATGATTTGACCAATACTACCTAAACCATAAACCACGAAGTCAGACTGCCACAGTAGTCTCCTCATGATAAACACATGCATAAGATATACCCCAAAAGTGCAGTTGCTCAAGGTTGTCAAAAACTTGGCTTCAACAACAGATAAACTTCGTTTTTCCATAAACTTCCGAACAACTATGAACCACGCTATACACATTACTGCCACGGCTATACCCTCATACCAAAAGATATCGCTGAACATTTTGTTCATCCCAGCAGCATAACAGACAACAAATGCAACAATTGGTAGCACAAATAAAACTGTAGCACAAAACTTCCCCATTTTTTTGCAATATGTATGTAAATAATACCCCAACACATAATAACCTGCGAAGCCCGAGAAATAATATAGGATTCCGTATGTATTGACTGTAAGTTCAACGAAAGGTGCAAACAATGGATAACACAATGCAATGCCCCAAAGTTGAAGATAAAATCGAAGTTCTTTCTTGGATGTCATTTGCAGCATTGGTGATATAATCGGTGATAGCAAATAAAGGCCTATCAGAACATAAAGGAACCATAAAACGCCATGCCCTTGACGTGTGAAAGGAATTGAGATTATGGAATGGAGTGTTTCATTCCAACTTGCCTCACCTACGAGCAATTTTATCCCCATATAAAACAACGTCCAAAACAAAAGGGGCACCACTATCTTACCCAAACGATGTTTCAAGAATGTAAAAGTGTCGATTTTAACAGGAAGGAGTAAAGCCCCACTAACCATAAAAAACAGACACAAGCCACTGGCCGTGATGAAATATAGCGGTGCTTGAATAAAGGCTGATGTATCTGTATTAGGATGAGGCGAATGCATCAACACTATCATCATACATGACAATACTCTGATTACGTCAAGATATACTATACGTTGTTGTACCATGTTTCCTCATCGTTTTCGTTATGGAATTATTTTATATAACTTTTCAATCTCAGCCTCATTTCCATAGTCATGAGTTTTAAGATAGTTAACAATCATATTCTGCATATCCTTATTATGCACAAACTCCACCAGCCCATTAGCACAGCCTTCATTGTCTAAAGGCACAATACATCCATCTATGCCATCTTGTATCTGGGATGATGCTGTAGCATAATTCGTCACAACTACAGGCTTGCACAGCATCTGTGCCTCACGAACTGTTACGGACTTGCCTTCATACCGTGATGGTTGACAATAAATGTCACATGATTTCATATATGGGTAAGGATTGGAACGCTTGCCCAAAATGATAACATTATCATTCATTCCAGCCTCGACAATCTTTTGGCGAATGAGAGAATCATCTCCAAAACCTATGATGTACCACTTGACTTTTAATTGAGAATTAATCCTACGACAAATATCTGGCACATTATCGTAGTTCTTGGCCTCACAAAAACGACCAACTGAAAGCAATCGAATAATATTCTCTTCACGAGGCATCTCTTTTTCAACCTCGCACTCAGCCAACAGTTCCGAACGATTTCCAACAAAAGCTGGGGAAAGGATATTCTCCATAACAGTCACTTTTGAAGCCAACGAGGGGAATACAGACAGGAAAGTCTTTGTGGCTTCTGGCGAAATGCTCATAATCTGATTGTATGCTGTCCATATAGGATATTCTAACTCGGCATCAACGTCTATGGTAGAATAATCTGTATGAATCCAGCAGATTTTCTTCTTCGCCTTTACCTTAGTCAGAACATAGTTATGTGGATGCAAAAAGCTTATAGCCAAATCGTACTCACCATATTCAAACAAATCCGGCAAATACGGTTCTACGTTCCTTGCCACATATTGCAAGACTGCTGAACCATCCTTTGGATTCTTCCTCTTCAAGTACTGTCTAAATTGCCATTTTGCTTTCAAGCGTCCATAGACAATCATCCATTCTCCATGACGAAGAGCATCTACCATAGGCCGCTCTATATAAGCATAGCTTTTAATTTCAGGCAGCAAGTTCACCTCCTTGGGGATGAATTGCATCAACTCTCCCTGATGGGAATGGATGAATAAATCCACATCGTATCGAGAGTAGTCTATGGCCTGCAATAGTCCAATCAAACTAATCTCTGCTCCCCCAATCTCCATATAGTGCATGGAGATAAAAATTTGTCTCTTATTCATCATTTTTTGGCAAAGGCCATCTGCTTCCAACGAAATGACCAGGATTATTGTAATGAAGCACTTTTGCAGGCACACCGGCCACCGTAGCATTTTCAGGCACGTCGTGAGTCACAACAGCCCCTGTACCAATAGTGCTGTTACTTCCTATATGAACATCGTTAACTAGTGAAATCATGGGCGAGAGGCTGACGTTATCACCAATGATGGCTGCATTTTCCCTACTTGAGCCAATCTGTGTAAACTGACTTACATTCACATTATTCCCGATAATGGTAGCAGGATTGATTACTACACAGATGGAATGTTGTAAGCAAAAGCCATAGCCAACCTTCATGTTCGGGTATATCTGGAATCCAAACTTCTGAGAGTAATGACGATGTATGATTTTTGCAGACCAATACCAAAAGCCTCTTATCTGTGCCAATCGCAACCAAAATGTTAACGCAAATGGCGGTAAAACCAATGTTTTCAAGAACATCTTCATCAAGGATTCAGTTTTCCCATAATACCTATAATAGTCACTACGAATAAGCTCAACACAATCACTATATCGTATAGGTATAGGTATGGTTATCACTTCCCCCGAATGAAGTTGATGCTGTTCAAAATTCATAAACTATGCTATTTTCTCTTCTATCATCGAAACGATTGCTTCGACATTATCCATCTCTGCTACTTCACGTAGCTTAAAGACAATGCCAAACACCTCTTCAATTTTGGTAAGCATGATGGTCTGTGTGAGCGAACTCCACTCCTCAATATCTTCAGAGGTGAGTTCTATATTCACCTCTAATTCATCATCATTGAATACTTCCTGAAAAATTGGAGTAATCTTCTCTATAATTTCTTGTTGTGTCATAATTCTGTTGATTTTAAATTCTTATAAATTCATTAATAGCATTAAGCCTATCCATATAGTATTTTTTGTAGTTCTTTTCCAACTTAGCTAATGGCAGACGTTCTTCTTCCTTATAGAGTTTTAATTCATGCTCTATCACCTGTTCTGGCGTGAAGCGAAAACCGACCACCTTGGCAGGATTTCCTGCAACTATCGCATATGGAGGAATTTTTGTTCTTACAACAGTTCCTGCAGCCACAATAGCACCTCTGCCAATACGTACACCATTAAGGAGGGTGACATTTGTTCCTAACCACACATCATCTTCCAACACTACATCTTGATCTTGTTTATGCTGTGGATCTATCTCGAACTTGTCCAAATCCGTGACGTGATTGAGAAACTTACCAACTATGGATACATGGTTACCAGCTATTACGGTAAGCCCTGGACCGGCTCCAGAAAATTTGCCCATAATGAATTTGGCATTGATGTTGAGTATCAATGCACCAGGTTCGAGTTCTGCTCCCTCATACATAATCAAGTTGTCCGGAACGGAAACTATGGTATTTTCCTGAATCTTACATCCAGGAGCAAGATAATGATACCGTTTATTCTCCTGAGCAAGATTAATCTTTCGTAGTATTCTTTGTATTAAAAGCATAATGTCCCTAGTGGTTAATCTTACTTTTTAGCAAAACCTTATCTATTTTTCCGTTTCCATTAAGCGGGAATACAGGTTCAAAATAGAAATAGGACGGTATCATATATGAAGGTATCTTTGTACGCATATATGCGACAAGTTCCTTTGTGTCAAAAGCCGCTGATTCAACAAACATGGCAATCTCGGTTAACCCAAGATGATTTTCGAAAGCTATGGCGACCACATTAGAACCTTTCATAAATTCACGGGCATGATATTCTATCTCGCCCATTTCCACCCGAAAGCCTTGAATTTTTGCTTGATGGTCTAAGCGTCCAAAATACATAATATCACCATCTTTATCCTTATAGCATAAATCCCCAGTATGATAGAACCTAATCAAGTTGCCATCAATTTCCTTGATAAAGAAAGCCTCTGCATTTTTCTCAGGGTTATTGAAGTATCCATAAGTAACCTGATCACCAGCCACACATAGTTCCCCTTTACCACCATCAGGGACTTCATTGCCCCGTTCGTCGATTATCAGTCCTATAACATTAGCCATCGGTTTCCCAATAGAAATGATGCCATTCAGCGTTTTGCTGTTACCATCCCTCGTTAGTTTGTAATAAGTACAATAAATAGTTGCCTCTGTAGGACCATAAAAATCATAAATCTCGACATTTGGTGCAATTTGAAACCATTCATTCACCAGTTCAAGCGGACAAGCCTCGGCTGTAACTATACAGGTTCTCAGACTCGACACATCTATCTCGTCAAAATAAGGCTTCAAATAACGAATCATGGAAGGTGCCATTGCACCAAAGGTGAGTTTATAATCTTCTATCAAGCCACTTGCATAGACATACTTCACCTTGCCATTGGGAACCGTATAACAACAAGCACCTTTAATAAGTGGAACTAAATAAGACTGAACAGAAACATCAAAGGTCAAGTCGAAACATTGAAGACATCGGTCGTCTTCTGTGACTTCTATGCCAGTTTTCCAGAATGAATCCATGAAACTGCCAATGTTTTTGCGAGTAAGCTGAACACCCTTAGGCTTCCCTGTACTGCCAGAAGTAAAAAGAATATAAGCAACAGCATCATCACTGAATATTTGCTTATGCATCAGCATATCTTTATTATACTTAAGCATGCCAGTGTTTACAACATTTACGCTCTCGTAACGGGTCTTCTTGGAGGAATCCAATATCAAATCAACACCAACCTGTTCAACAATGTCTAAACAACGTTCTAAAGGCCATCCGGAATGCAAGGGCACATAACCACACCCCTCAAGCCAAAGGGCAAAAATAGAAGCATAAGTTTCAAGGTCATCATTGTAAACTAAACCAACATTGGTGTTATGATACTCTGCATTGCAAATAGCCTCCCTAATTTTTGATATAGCTTGTCCAAACTGCTTATAAGTATAAAATTCCTTATTAATACAGAAAGCATTGCGGTCACAAAAATTAGTTATATTACTTAATAACGGATAAATGATTTCTCTATAAAACATACTATCTGACATTTCTAACTATTTTTTTCTTTGTAAATATTATATGCTTCTTCCCAAGTGACACGTTTGTCCAGATCAATAAAGGCAACCCCATGGTCATCAGTTGCAATGTATTCAAGCGATGGTGGTGTCATATAATCGCCAAATAACTGCGTGAGATATTCGTGAATACCTTTGGGCAGACGAATCTGAAAGTCCTCAAATGGCGCGTAGTAGTAATCTTCGAACCACTCGCGTGGGGAGATTATCTTCGCACTACGATAAGTGCTAAAATAGGCGACATACTCTGATGTTTCGTAAGGATTAGCCATCAATATCTCGTCACACTTATCAAAAATGTCATTTTTCTTACCGATTGCATGATACCAAAAGCTACTCAACGCATTAGGTATCATCTTCCAGTTCTTTGTATGAACAAGAGATAAAAGATATTTAGGGGAATACCAGTTCTGAATGGCCTCACCCTTAGCACGGAGTTTTCGATAGTCATTGAAGAATTTTATTCTTTCCACCTTGGTCTTACCGGGGCATCCATCAATAGGGAAAATATCAATAAAAGCACCCAACATCATTCGCTGTGTAAATGACGAGACGTACGAGGTATTTGCATCGCACATTTTGGCCATCGTCAAGTGATAAAGGGGATATTTTCGATGGTGAAAAACCTCATATTTGGGTTCCAACTCCTCGCATATTTGCAAGAATCGCTCATAGTCGGGACGGGGCATCACAAAATCGATGTCATCGTCCCATGGAATAATGCCTTTGTGACGCAAGGCACCAATAGCAGTGCCGCCTATTCCAAAATAGCGTAAGTCATGCTTACAGCAAAAGGCATCAAAGGCCTTAGCAATCTCGCATATTTTCGCTTTGTACCGTTTCGTTACTCCTTCTGAAGGTCTCATACGCTTTTTATTTATTTATTTTTTTTCTTAGCATACTGGAACTTACTCCTTCTGTGTGAGGAAGATACTCTATTCTTGTTCCATAATGGGCAAATTCTTCTTCATAGCGGTTGTATAGCTCTGTCCCCTTCCATTCTGAGCCATGAAACATCACATCAAAGTGACGTTTTTGTAGGAATGCCAGTTTGTCCATGTTCTTCTGTGGCACCACTTCATCTACATACTTAATGGCCTCAACAATGGCCGCCCTCTGTTCGAAAGGGATGATAGGAGTTTTGTGCTTATAGGATTCAACACACTCATCTGTGCTAACCCCCACAATCAGGTAATCACACTTTTCTTTGGCACGACGCAAGATGTTGAGGTGACCTATATGGAACATATCAAAAACACCTGTCGTATAACCAATGATTTTACTTTCCATAGAGTATATATTTTTTTATATTATCTAAACGTATTACAAGTGAGAAAAACAGTCGATCAAGTATTGACCGTTGCCATTTCAGAAAATGCTTTTCGCAGAATGCATAACCGATATGACGCAGACAGAAAAAGAAAATGCCTCGCATCAAGCTTTTATCATCTAATTTGGTATAGGCTCGGTTGTTTGCAGCAACAAATGAAACCCCATCAGATATCTCTTCCAACATACATGAAGAAAGTTGATCTATTATGTCTTGCCCTTTGGACGTATTGGTTATAACAGAAGAATAACCGGCTTCAAAATCAAATATTTCAGGTTTTATATTAGAGAGCCCCCAAAAGTCGCCAAGCGTAAGGTCTGATACCCGTACTATTGTACGTTGCTTACATGTATAACAGCTATTCCGTTGTATATAGTGATAAAAGAATCCATAGCAGAAAGGTATCTCGTCTAAACCACCGACGACAGTTTTTCTTTTACCATCTTTTGTGGTATATTCTATTTTATAGTTGCGTAAGGATTCTTTTGTCTTCTCCCTAAACGAAAAGGATTCTACATGGCAATCATGCTCGAGCTCATAATGCCGCATACTTTTGTTGAACAGATTCTGTGAAGGTACTCCATGACAGATGATATCGACCAAAAGCAATTTATCGCGTAAACGGTCAGGCAACATATTATGTAGCGCCTGACATTGGCAGGGTGTCCCGACAAAGAGAACATCTCTACCTTCTCGCAAATCCTTAGTTACCTGCTTGTATATATCTGTTGTGTCACTCTGGAGATATTTTGACTTCATCTGAGGATATACCTCATCAAGACTTGTTGCTCGGGTATGATGAAGCTGAAGATTTGCATCAAATGCAGCAGCATAAACTGAACCATCTGCCTCTATCGTTCTCTCTGCTAATGCGTAGAAAACGGAGCCCGACGAACCGATAGTTCTAATTCTCTTCTCTTTGTGATAAGCTGCATAGCATTTGTTCTTGAATGATGTCTGTACGGAATGGTTCAGCGCCGGGCAAACTTTGTCGCAACGCCCGCAGTCAACGCATGTAGCCACATTGACTGTTGGCATCACAAAGCCATCCTTGTCCTTAGTAAAGGATATAGATGACGTTGGGCACACGTCACCGCATGCTCTGCAACCGGTACATAGGTTATGAAAATCGAAGTTTATCATAGAGGATTAAGTCGCATGGTCTTAAAAAAGTACTTTCATCCATGACTGAAGGTAGTTAAGTCTCATTCTAAGAGACATGTAGGGATTCCAAAACACTCGACAATTTATCTCTTTGTATGTATTTACCCAAAGGTCTCGATACTTCTTTTCATCAAACAACTGTGCGTAATTGTTTTTTTTTCGCAACTTAAGATAATCGAGTTCCTTGCATAATGTTTCATTTAAACCTACGCGTTCGAGAAAAGATGCTATAACCAATCCATTGGCGATTGACTGCTTTGTTCTATTCAATATTTTATCCTTATTCACTTCGTTGGTAATAGAAGATGTATTGAAGTAATAATGATATAAACAACGAGCCACATGACCAACACGTTTTGCGTTGTAAGCAGTTTGTATGGTTATAACTTGATCCTCACCCATACTTCCTGCCGGATATATAAAGTCATCTTTATACAGATTTCGTTTACATAGTTTGTTCCATACTGCCCCAATATTCTTTTTAACAATCAGGTTTTGAAGATAGTTGAAGATGTCTCTGGGTGGGTTATCAAGTAACTCAACTTGTTTCATATCCTCGTTATAGTAGTAGTCGCAAACAACCATGTCAAGGTTATTCGCAATGGCCTGTTCATACATTAACTTATACATATCTTCTTCAACCCAGTCATCGCTGTCGCAATGGGCTATGAAATCACCAGTAGCGACTTCAATTCCATGCCTGCGAACAGCGGACTGCCCGCTGTTCGCAGGCATCCTTTCGGTTCGTACCATCCAATTCATCTCCGCAAAGCGAAGTCGATTTTTTTCGATTATGCCTCCCAGAAGTTCCATTGACTTATCGGGAGTGCAGTCGTCAACGAAGATGAATTCCATATCCGATAGTGTTTGTTTGAACAAACTTTCGGCACATCTTTCTATATATTTTTCTACCCCGTAAACGGGGACTATGACTGAAACCTTTGGCATACTTTGTTATTTTGGGGAGATAAATTGTCGATACTCACTACTTATTTATCCGTAATAATGATAGTATCTTATCATTAATGCTCGCACGTTCGTTTTTAGCGAACAAAATGAAATAGCAATATAGTCCATAAACAACTATTGAAATAATACATACCGTTATCAAGCGAACAAAGCATGGTTGCAATACCTGTATCAGTATGTAACCGAATCCGGCAATTATGGCAACAGGAAGCACATTTTTAAGCAAGCTGTCCACTAAATATCTTGTAATGCTGTAAATTGGGTTTATTGTGCGCATTATCAGACCACTGCTAATAAGTATGATTACATAGACAGGCACCATCGAGATATAGAGATAAGGAGGTGGGCACCCCAATCTGAATAATACGTAGACGATAGGTAGCTGAGCAATATAAAGAGTACCATTAATAATATTCATCAAAGCGACCTTCTCTGATGCACCAATACCAATATTGATAATTGAACAACCAAGATAAAAAACAGTACCCACCAAGATGAACTGCAAGAAATCTACAGTATATTCAGGCACTATGCCTAACCACAATCCAAGAACATATTCGGCTTCAAGGAAAAGAGGGACTGCAAGAACAAGGAAAATAGCGGTAGCATATTTACCACACTTATAAATCAGTTCCACCATGTGTTCAAATTCCTTGGCAGCATAGGATTTCACAATCTGGAATCGGAATGCAGAGATGATATTGAAAGAGAAACCAACTAATGTGCCTTGAACAGCCATCGCAATGCCATTAGCAGCATTGACGCCTGTGCCAAAGAAGGTATTCAGGACGACATTACCACCTTGAATGTTCAAGGTCTTACAAACATTGCCATACATAGACCAACCAGAATATTTGAGCATTCGCTTAAGAATATCCCAGTTTACTAACAATTCGAAGCTGCATTCATCGTATTTCTTTCTACAATAAACATAATAAATAACATAAAGTATAATACTTACAGCAAGTGTTAAAGCAGAATACAGAATTAAACGGTCGGAATGACCAACAAGAAGCAAAAACACTATTGCCAGTTTTAAGAATGCACCAAGGATATCCATATAGGCATAAAAGGTGAAGTCTTCATGAGCAGTTATGCAAGATGTAAATACACCTTGAATGATCGTAATAATTGAAGTCACTACCGAAAGTTGAAACACTACGTTGGCCGCAAATATGCGCTCTTCGGCTATAACCAGTTTACCATGCAACAAATAGAGACCTAACGTTTCGAGTATGACAAATATTACGAAAACTATTACCAGCGTTCCTATCATGGCGGCACAGTATGTCTCGTGAAGCCGTTTACCAGATCCACTGCCCATCTCGTAACTAAGAAAACGGGAAATGGCGACACTCAGCAGAGTATTTAAAATGGCGATAGTGCCAACCACGCTACCAACCACGCTATAAATACCATAGTCTTCAACGCCTAATACCTGAAGGACAACTCGGGCCGTGTACAATGATATCACAACAGTGATGAGAGTCCTAATGTAAAGGTATATAGAGTTTTTGGCTATTGTTTTATTACTTGCTAATGAAGACATATTTATCCGTTAAAACTAATATTACTTACTTTTTTTTCTGTTATATCCTATTATTCATATTCACATTGATAACGGCTTAAGACCAACTGCCGTGAGCATGGAGATACGGCTGTCGTCAGACGAGACGATTACCGTCTTACCTTCATAGCTGCTGGACAGCAAAGCACCATATTTTCCCAGGGAGCCTTTCGAGGTTATCTGATGGCGGCAGCGGCTTATCAAGACTAGGTCGTAGTAACCCTTGGCATCGCCATTCTCTACAACAACGCTATTGATAGCGAAGGGCAGAGATGGAAGCAATGTATTACGTACATAATCCATTCCATCAGAGAAGAAATAGAACTGGGTCGCGGGATCTATATCGTAGAAATGCTTGATGGCATTCGTATAATATTGCTCGGTGACAGGATAGCCATAATCGCGCCTGTATTCAGACAGATCACCACGACGAACATGCACGGCTACGGAGTTCTCGGGAATGTTGTTGTAAATCTCTAGGTTCCTCTCGTCCAAAACATCTTCAGGTTTGAATACGAACACCTGATTAAAGGGAGCATAAACATCATTAGGTGAATCGAAATAACCCAGCAATGTCATGGGAGGTGTTACTCGCCACCATTCGTCATGAAAATGTTCCTTACTATAGCCATAATACGGGAAGAGGCGATTGTACCACTTGCATTTTTCCATGCCTGCCTGCGTGAAATCAAGATGGGGAAATATCTTTAGCAAATCAAAATTACGTACTCCGCTGCCATTCGCATCACGACCATCAACGTCATACCAAACGGTGTTATACTCCACCGACTGACCGTACTTGGCCTTCAGATAGTAGCCCATCAGGTATTGGTACATCTGCGAGCATATACCACCATCGATAAGCACAATGACGGTAGGATTGACGAAATGCAAGGCTGCAAGCAGTCTGTAGGCTACCTTGATAGGAAACAATAGAATTTTCTTTATCATAAAAAAAATAATTTCACTTTATTCTCTTACCGAGTAGCAGATATCCGACAATTGGGAAGAATTGAAGGATCTTGGAAAGATAGACGGAAGCCATACTGATGAAGAAGGATATGACCATCATAATTGATAATGTGAGGGTGGCGTGTAAACCAGACATATCGATAACTCTATATCCTTTAGCCCAAACGAAGAAGAAATGTATAAGATATATTCCCATTGTATTTTGACCTATGGACAGTGTCTGGCGACTGATGATGTTGTCTGTCTTGATTTGAGTGCATACGTACAACAGAGCTATACCCAGGGATATAGATGTGGCGACTGGATGTGGATGCACTACCTCGAATACTATGAATATCAGCAGAGCGATGGTTGCAGGTGTTGGAGTAAGAATCTGCTTTTCAAACTTTGCTATAGCCATACCAGTCACAAAAGGGATCCAATGCATATAGTTTAGATAGGCGAACGACTCCAGGAAATAGCCACAAGCCGCAAGTGCAGCAATGTTTGGTATTATCACATACCATTTCTGCCAACGTAACAAGGGGATACAAGCTACCTGAATCAGAAAGAGTGAGAACAAAAACCATACACCCAAATCTGGCCTCTGAAAAAGCTCTATTACATTATATGTGGCTGGGGGGGGTAAAATATCTATGAATCTGTTAACCAATAAGCTCCAAACAAGGAATGGCACAAGCAATGTTTCCGCCTTTCGGAAAAGATAAGGGAATATACCTTTAGAAAAACTCCGTTCCCGAGTCATCAGTGCCACATATCCTGACAGAAAAAAGAACAAAGACATATGAAAAGAGTATATAAATTCAAACAAAGGGTCCTTTGATCCTTTTGCTGAAAAACATTGTATGATATGTCCCGACACTACCAGGAGTATGGCTATGCATTTAGCATAATCTATATATAATATTCTTTTTGTCATGTTTGGGTATTTATCCCAAATCGGTCATTAGAAATTTTGCCTTACATAATGTTCAGATAAGTATTCAGAGCCTATAAAAATATAAACGAAAAGTGCTAATGATTGACTCCGAATAATTAAACCAACTTACATTTTGCTACTTATTTTTTCTAATGACCGTTTTGGGTTTATCCAAGACTGGTATGATTCATAGTTATAGTCCTGTTCGCATGAAGTTATTGAGAAAATCGACATATACAGATCATTTTCCATAACCTTCTGGATTCTGGCGTTGCCAATTCCAGCTATCACGACACATTTCGTCAATGCCATACTGAGCTTCCCAGCCTAATTCAGCCTTGGCCTTGGCTGGATTACAATAGCAGGTTGCTATATCACCTGGTCTGCGAGGCTTTATAACGTATGGAACATTAACACCATTTACCTTCATAAAAGCGTTAACTACATCGAGAACGCTATAGCCATGACCTGTACCAAGGTTATATATCGCCAAACCGCAGTTTTTATTGATGGCCTTTAAAGCAGCAACATGACCTGAAGCTAAATCGCATACATGGATATAGTCGCGTACACCTGTACCATCAGGTGTATCATAGTCATTGCCAAAGATACCCAACTCTTTGCGGATTCCTACAGCAGTCTGTGTGATATAAGGCATAAGGTTATTAGGAATACCATTCGGATTTTCACCTATCATACCACTCTTATGGGCACCAATAGGATTGAAATAGCGTAACAATACTACATTCCACTCTGAATCTGCTTTCTGTACATCCATCAACACCTCTTCGAGCATACTCTTGGTTTGACCGTAAGGGTTGGTACAATGACCTTTGGGACATTCCTCTGTGATAGGAATAATGGCAGGATCGCCATAGACTGTAGCAGAACTACTAAAAATTATATTCTTGCACTTATGCTGACGCATAACATCAAGAAGGATGAAAGTGCCGGTCATATTGTTATGATAGTACTCCAATGGCTTTGATACGGACTCACCTACAGCCTTCAGACCTGCAAAATGAATAACTGCATCGAACCTGTTCTCATCGAACACCTTCGTGAGTGCTTCTTTATCGCGCACATCAACCTCATAGAAAGGTATCTCCTTTCCTATAATCTTTGCGACGCGTCGCAAGGACTCCGGATTACTGTTCACAAGGTTGTCTACAACAACCACGCTGTGACCAGCCTTGTCAAGTTCTATAATGGTGTGGCTACCGATGTAGCCTGCACCACCTGTTAAAAGTATATTCATTATCTATTTTGCTTTTGGCAGGAGACAAACTTCTGTTGCTATACAATCGCAGTCTTGATGCAATCAACAATATACTTCACATCGTCGTCCGTAACGTATGGACCAGCAGGCAAGCACATGCCTATCTTGAAGATATCCTCACTCACACCATTGACATAAGCGGGGGCATTTTTATATACAGGCTGTTTGTGCATTGGCTTCCACACTGGACGAGCCTCAACCTGTGCCTGATCTAAGAACACGCGCAGTGCTTCCACATTCTCGTTAGGCTGGCAATCGGTAGTGGCACTCTCAGCTGCATGTATCACTCCTGCTGCACCTCCCACAGCACCTGTCACAATAGTCTTGTAGGCATTCTCCTGACCTTTAATCTTCAGTGATGGGTCAAGAGTTATCGTGCAAAGCCAATAGTTAGAATCATAACCGCCTGTTGCAGACTGACTGTGTACAGTTACACCCTTCACATCTTTCAGGAGTTCTTCGTAAAGAGCCTGAACGTGTTTGTGATGGGCAATGTGGTCATTTACCACGGTCATCTGACCACGACCGATACCTGCACAGATATTACTCATGCGATAATTATAGCCAATCTTCTCGTGCTGATAATAGGGATAACTTTCGCGATACTGGGTGGCGTACATCATGATTTCACGCCACTCATCTTCATTCTCAGTAATCAGCGCACCTCCGCCTGAAGTGGTAATCATCTTGTTACCATTGAACGACAGCACACCGAACTTACCGAATGTTCCCAAAATCTGACCATTGAACTTTGAGCCAAAGCCTTCGGCTGCGTCCTCTACCACAGGTATCTCATACTTGTTGGCAATCTCCATGATACGGTCAATCTTGTAAGGCATACCATAGAGTGCCACAGGCACGATAGCCTTTGGTTTCTTGCCAGTCTTGGCTATGCGATCCTTGATAGCCTCTTCCAGCAACTCGGGATCCATATTCCATGTCTCGCGTTCAGAATCAATGAAAACAGGTGTAGCACCCAAATATGTAATAGGGTGTGAACTTGCACAGAATGTAAAACTCTGCACACATACCTCATCGCCAGGACCAACGCCACAAGCAAGCAATGCCAAATGCACCGCTGCTGTTCCAGCAGAGAGCGCAACAACGCGTTTTTTCTGTCCAACGAACTCTTCGAGATCCTTCTCGAATCCATTCACATTAGGACCAAGAGGCACAACCCAATTGGTATCAAAAGCCTCCTTCACATAACGTTGTTCCGCTCCGTCCTCGCTCATATGAGCCAGACAGAGGTATATTCTATTCTTTCTGTTTTCCATTGTAATACTTTAATAAATGATAATATTAGATTCGTTTCCCTTTAAAATAATGGTAAATTAAAACTATTAATAGCCTTACCTACCTCCTTGCTACCATCTTGCTATCCCCTTACTATCCCCTTGCTACATCATAGCAATGTTACATTTTGAAAGAGAACAACTCCGACAGATATTTATATTATCGAAATTTCAAAAAAAAAGAGATTTGCTACATCAGATTCAAGACAATTTTCTAGGGTCTCCACATTTTTGAATGTGAATTCCATTTAATTGCTCAATAGACTTTTTGTCTCGTATGTACTTATAAGGAAGCGACATGTAAAGACTTAAAATTAACCACACGTCCAGAATGTGTCCTAATGCAAAGAGTCCTCACAAATCGTATCAGAATTCAATTATTAGATAAGGTTTTCCGACCCTAAGAACACCACCTCTTGCGAAGAGATACTTCTAAACGGCTCACAAAAGTACAAATTATATTGCATTTAGCCAAGAAAATAAAAAGAAATTTGACTTTCTGTTCGAGCCTAAATTTCGTTATTTACTGAAAATCAAAGAAATGTAATTAAAGTTTTTTTTACAGATATTGACAATAAAAACACAAAAACTGCTAATCAATGTCATTTTTCTTTCATCAACGAATGGAATTTCGTTGGTATCAGTTTCTGAAATTTTGCAAGAGTTCCCTTTGGAACGAGAATGGATTTTATTGAAAACTCATTGCCGTCTGGCGTTTCAACCTCTATAAAAACATGTCCCTCGATTTGTGAGATGCTACTTGGGAGTTCAAGAACATCAAAATGCAAGCCATCAAAAGCATTGCTTCTTATCGTTTCGATGCCATCGGGAACGACGAGTTTTCCTTCTGCAACCTTTCCTGCCGGACACGCAACCAGAGATTTTCTATCTTTAGAAAGCAGAAGTCCATCGGCACTACAAAATACAGGATTTGCATCATCAACTTCGACTGAAACCAACAAAGAAAAATCTATGTTGCGGACATCTTTCAGACTTTTGGGAATAAAGACCGTTCTCGATGGTTCAAAATCGAAACACGAATAAAAGGTATCGAAAGCATGCGCTCCTATCGCCTCTGTTCCTTCAGCAATAACTGCTGTTTTCTCGCCGCCATTGGTTCCCGGGAACACAATAAGCGTCTTTTTATCCTTTGAATAGAGAACACCGTCTACGCTACAAAATTCCCGATTTGAAGGCGCGACTTCTATTCTTTCGAGGTTGTAACAATTGTCAAAACAATCTTTGGCTATAAAATCCAGATTTTCTGGAATATATACAGATTTCAACTCGTAACAGCAATCAAACGTGCACCTCTCTATCCGTTTTATTTCTTCCGGAAGTCTTATAAATTTAAGGTGTTCGCAATTTTTGAAAGCATACTCGCCTATCGTCCTCACGGAATTTGGAATAGTGATGCTTTCCAACGAAAAGAAATCGGCGAAAGCAAGGCTGTCTATCTTCTCCATGCCTTCGGGAAGGACGAGGTTCTTCAGGGAAAAAACTTCAGAAAATGCGTACGGACGTATATTTTTCAGACTTGTCGGAAAAAATATCTTCTCAATTTTACATCCGCTAAAAGCGGCATCGGCAATAACCTCCGTCCCATCTTTCACCTTATATTCCACAAGGTCTTGAGGAACTTTCAGAAGACATTTTCCGTCGCGACTGTAAAACGCACCACACTCGTCTTTTGTGTCTGAAGAAAAATCTTCAGCCTTAACTGCTGAATTTTGCAGACATACTGAACTCCCGAAAGAGAAAGACGTCATCGCACACAAGAAAGCAAGTCCGAAGACCTTTTTATTTAGAATCATAATACTTTCGATTTTGGATAAAAACAAAAATTCAACCATGCTTTTAAATTTGCGCAATCTCGCAGCAAAAATAACAAAATGCACAAAACATCTGCAATAACAAAAAGAAAAAGTACAATCAGAACAATATTTTTAATACTTTTGCAACACACATTTTAAATTTAAACATTATGAGTTATACATACGAATATCCACGACCTGCGGTTACTGCCGACTGCGTGGTTATTACAAAAGAAGACAGCCCGAAAGTACTGCTGATTCAGCGTGGCGGAGAGCCATACAAAGGTTGCTGGGCATTTCCGGGCGGATTTATGGATATGGACGAGACGACCGAGCAATGCGCCATTCGCGAACTGAAAGAAGAAACAGGACTACATATAAAAGAGGTGAAACAGATTGGTGCATACTCGAAAGTTAACCGCGACCCTCGCGGACGCACAATCTCGGTTGCCTACCTCGCCGTAATAGACAAGCCAGCCCAAGTCAGAGGTCTTGACGATGCTGCCAAGGCCGAATGGTTCGAACTGTCGGCTTTGCCCAAACTGGCTTTCGACCATGCCGACATAATGAGCGATGCAATAAGGCTCTACAACAAAACGAAATAATATAGGAAAGTCCAAAGAATTGTAAAAACTGATTCTTTGGACTTTATATTAAACTGAGAATGCATGTTAAAAAAGCGGTATGTTCACACACACCGCTTCTTACGAATTTAGAATTTATGAATAGAATTTTTTCGAGATTCTTTTTTGTATATGCAAAGATAAAGTGTTTTTTCGTTACAAAGAAATATTTCGAGACAAAAAAACATCATTTATACAATTAGAACAAAACTACATTCAAACTGAACAAGATTTCAGTCTCTTCTCTGCCAAATTTGCATCACTTTACCCTTTACAACGACTATATTCAACAAACTTACCACTACGAATAGCAAAATTCCAAGACCGATTGCTGGGAAAAGCGTTCCTGTCTCAATCTGCGGATAGAGCATCGTTACCACGTCCATATAATAGCTGCGGACTAATGCCACAACAATGACGGCAACAACAAGAACTGCAACATTCAACAGTATTGTAAGGGCCTGATACGGCAACGCAACCTTGACAGGACTGTAGCCAATGAGCAGAAGATTTTCTAACTTGCTTGCGTTTTTTTCAACCAAAAGATAGATACTGAGCATCAGGATATAGAAACTGAGCGCGCTGATGAGCAAACCGATAATCATCACGATGCCAACCATCATACGCAAAAACCACGTTGTCTTTCCTGCATCGAGTTTATTATCCTCGGTCTCGTAATCCTTGCTCTGGAAGAATTTGGCGATGTTCTCGTCCGCGGGATTCTTGACTTCGAGGATCATACGCGAAGGCTCGTTGTCAACACCAGCATCGGCTGAATAGTACGAATTAGCCCACTTCATGAACTTCTCTGGCACAAGAATCGTATTAAGTCGGCTGCTGAATCCGATTATCCGACCTTTATACATATCCGACTTTCCGTTTCCGCGGATAGATATATCGAAATGAATCATTCCCATAAGTCCCTCGCTAACCTTCGGAAGCGAACGGCTCTGAGCGAAGCCGAAATTATACATATTCAGATAGTTGCGAGGGATTATAATAGGAATCTCCTTATCACCCTCGCTGAAAGTCCAGTCGTCGAGACTGACATCCACAAAATGGTCTGGCACGCTCTCGAAGAACATCTCGGTAGTGAAGCCTTCTGCCCCTTCGAGCCCCATCGATGCACTCACCTTGAATGCCGAAGGAGTGAACGCGCCAATCTGACTTGTGAACGGCTGTTCCTTAATCTCGTCTATATCGCTGGCAGAGAACGTATTGGTCTTTCCCATCACACTGCCAAGAGTGCTAATTTTCTTGCTTACAATAAGATAATCTTCGCGCATAAAACTGTCGCCCTGCTGAAACAACGGCACAACATCGGAATAAAACTGAAATCCGACGAGCACAATTACCATTCCAAACAGATTGGCGAACAAGAAGCCCACAAACTGAGGCACGCTGATATGCTGTCTTAATAACTTCCAAACTAATCTCATAATTTCAAAACCCTTTCATAATCGAGCACCATGTGCTTTCCAATACTTGTTACGATAACGCCTGCACCCTGACGCTTTGCCTCGGTCATCATGATTGATGCCATAATCTCGCTGTTACGATCGTCGAGATGACTTATCGGTTCGTCGGCAAAAATAAAGTCGAATGGCTGGCAGAGAGCCCTAATCATAGCCACGCGCTGCTGCTGTCCGAAACTCATCCGACCGATTTTTGCGTCCTTCTTGTCGGCAATGCCGAGCATCTCGAACCACTCGTCAATCTGCTTTTTCTTCTGAAAACCCGTCAGGTTATTCTTTATCAGCACATTGTCAAAGGCTGTGAGTTCAGGGAAAAGTCTGAGTTCCTGCCACAGCATCGATATATGATTCTTTCTGACATCTACCCACTGCGATGTGGTGAGACTGTTGATATTCTTTCCGTCGAAACAGATAATACCCTGATAATCTTTTCTGTAACCAAAGATGTAACTGCAAAAAGACGATTTTCCTGTTCCGGAATTTGCCTCGAGCAGATACAACTTTCCTTTCTGAAGCGCAATTTCCTTGTGCCACACGTCGCTCTCTATCGAGTCTCGGCTGGCAAACACTTGCGGAAGGGTGTTCTTCAGTTCAATACTTTCCATCTCCTATTTCCAAATTTGCTTTAAAAAGTTTATCTTCGAATCCTTCATCATTATATGAAATTCAATATCATTATTGCCCTCGGATGCCAGAACAACAGCGTCTACATTGTTGAAAACACCGCGAGCGTAGTTGGCATACATTCCGACAGACGACAATTCTTTCTGAACCATATTCTGCGTCATCAATTCGCCCACCATAAAGGCTGCAAAGAACGATTTTTTCTTTAGGTCGACGCCCTTGAAACTGCCAGATTTAGCATCGAGCAATTTCGGAGCGGCAAGCTTTGATGCTGAATTTAATGTAGCCTCACCGTTCGAAATCTTCAACACCTTGTCTTTTACATTTACAAAAGCGGATTTCTCGCCAGCTTCAATCCTATAGCTTTCCTTGCCACCGGCAAAAGCGACATCCGAAACATTAGCCTGAACCAAGAAATTATCGGCATTCACGGCAGTAAACTGAATATCGCCCTTAGCTGATTTCAGCATGGCATCGGCCTCAAAATTCATATTCATGCCAATGAGCATAGTGCGCAATGCCGGGATTTTTCGGCAGAAGTCGAGCAATTTATCGCCCGACGCGCAATTTACAACTGCCAACGCCGAACATTTGCCATCGTATGGAACTTTTGATAAGAATGTTCCTTCGAGTTTGCCGAATGCGCCAGACTTCTCGTCGAGCATCTTCTGAACCTGAGCAACGTCAGAGAAAGCCTGCCCTTTGAAAACCATCTCGCCATTGTCAAAATTCAAGGTGCTGAGGAAACATATTTTATCATTATCGACCGTTTCGGGCAATCCTACGCGGAAATATCCTACATATTCCTTCGGAACGATGTCGAGCGAAGTGAGCAACGCTATGTCCTTGTTTGTAGCCACAAGTTTCTCGAATCGCGTAGAAGCCGCAAAACTTTCTTCCTTGCTCTGCGACAGAAGTCGCGCAAGCGTGTTCTTTACAACATTGCCTGTGCCCATAGAGAAAAGGCATGTGTTGTCGTTGAAGGCAACTTGAACCGAGCCATAAAGCTCAGCAAACTTTACACCGTTCTTCTCGGTAACGGCCGAAGCCAAGCCCTGTTTCTTTACAAATTCAAGAAATTCCTCGAAATCCGACTCGTCGTTCATCTTGGCTGTGATGCAGAAATAATCGTTAGCCGTGTAGAATCCATAGATTCTTTTGCCGAAATCGAGTCCTATTTCAGTCGGATCTTCGATATATTTTGACAGTTCCTTGTCGTTCTTACTATCCTTGCTGTTAAGTTTGCCGAGCAATTCATTCTGATAATTGAGTTCGCCAATGCCCGACTTTACGGCAATACTCTTTAAATCGAAATACACAACTGCCTTAGAGTTGGCAGGAATGACGTTTGTGTAATCGTCCTGGCTGCACGCTACCAGCAGTAGAGCGCAGACTAAAGCAACAAAAATTCGTTTCATCTGATTAGATTATTTTGATTATACGTTTAATCGCAGTTCTGATTCACAAGCCACATCATGTGAACGGCAGTGAGAGCCGCCGTCTCGGTGCGAAGCCTGCTTTTGCCAAGGCTAACTGAACGGAATCCGTGACGAAGGGCGAACTCAACCTCGTCGATGCTGAAATCGCCTTCTGGACCGACCATAACAAGCGTTTTCTTGCCACGGCAAAGAAGGTCGTGAAGCAACGGCTTTCCGTCTACAATCCGTACTCCTTCAGCCTGAGTTTCGCGACAATCGTCAGCCAAATCGCCCTCGTCGTAGCAATGGCAAATGAACTTGTCTTCGGCATCTGCCTCCTCGACAAACTTCTTGAAAGGCATCATCTCGTCGAGTTGCGGCATGAATGCCTTGTGGCTCTGTTTTAATGCAGAGACAAGGATTTTCTCCACTCGCTCATTCTTTATAACCGTGCGTTCAGAAAAGCGACAGTTCAAAAACGAAAGTCTGTCGATACCAATTTCGGTCGCTTTCTCGGCAAACCACTCAATTCGGTCCATATTCTTGGTCGGGGCCACCGCAATGTGGATATTTCCTTCCCAAGCCTTTTTCTGAACATCTTCTTCAATTATCGAGTAAAGGCACTTGTGGTTGCTCACAGCCGTGAGCTGCGCCTTGTAGAATACACCATGTCCATCGGCAAGCATCAACTCGTCGCCCTCTTTCAGGCGAAGCACCCTTGCACAATGCGAAGCCTCATCACTTGGCAAGATGCCAGACTTTGCATCTGGTACATAAAAGAATCTGACCTCTTTCATTTATTTTCTCATGTTTATTTCATTTCGGAGTTGTGCGGCAAGCTCGTAGTTTTCAGACTTCACCGCCATGTCCATCGCCTCTTTCAGAATACTTGTTGGCAGACTGTTTAACGAGAGCATCTCTCTGTCTCCCCTCGCCTTGCTTGCATACTCGGCATCAAGAACTTCTTTCTTCACAAAAATCGGAGCCTCGGTAACGATAGCCATCGACACGGCATCGGTCAGGCGGCAGTCGAGAGTGATGCTTTCGCCGCCATCTTTCGGCGAAACCACTATATCCGAACTGAATATTCCGTGGCTTACACTTTTTATTATAACCATGTCGATTTTGTAATTAAGTTTGGTCAGCAGATTATTAACCACATCGGGCATAAAGGGGCGCACACGCCTGTTCTTCAAATCGAGCCTCTGCAAGAACGCGTATTCAACATCTCCAATAGGCACAAGAAGTTTGCGTGTCCCGCCCTTCTCGTGCAGACACATTGTGTAAAACGAAGATATTTTCTTCAGTTCCGCAAATCCAACCAATTCCAACTCTACCATTAGTTTTTCGAACTTTTAAAGTGCTAAAATACAAACATATTTTAATATAACTGCAAAATTATGGTGTTTATTAAAGATAAAAATTTTACAAATGTTAAAAAATGTTAAACAGATAAAGATTTTCAATAGTTTTATGTTGAATAACATAATTTATCAATATCTTTGCACCGTGTTTTTCATGGTATTAGATTAAAGGTTATTAAAGATTGGTTGTCGGGAGGACAACCTTCTTTTTTTTGCTTACTTTACTACAGTAAAAGGCAACAAAAAAAATTAGGATAGTGTAGAGAGATACACTATCCTGTTTTTTTATTCCACATACAGTACCAAGCCTTTCAGATACTCGCCTTCGGGATGGTAGATGTTTATCGGATGGTCGGCTGGCTGATGAAGCTGATGAAGAATTCTCACGCTTCTGCCGCTCTGTGCCGCAGCCGTAAACACCGCCATGCGGAACTGGTCTTTATTCACCGCCTGAGAGCAACTGAAGGTAAACAAGATTCCACCCGGCTTAATCTTCTCGAAAGCCTTGGCATTGAGCTTTGTATATCCTCTCAGCGCATTTCGGAGGGCATCCTTGTGCTTTGCAAACGCAGGAGGGTCGAGAATTATCAAATCATACTGGTCGCCCATTGCTTCGAGATACTTGAAGGCATCTTCGGCATAAGCCTTGTGGCGCTCATCGCCCGGGAAGTTAAGTTCTACGTTGGCATTCGTAAGGTCAATAGCCTTAGCCGAACTGTCTACCGAGTGAACCAACTTCGCTCCGCCGCGCATTGCATAGAACGAGAATCCGCCAGTATAACAGAACATATTAAGAACGCTGCGTCCCTTGGCATAATGCTCCAAAAGGCTTCGGTTGTCGCGCTGGTCAACGAAGAAACCTGTCTTCTGACCTTTCAGCCAATCGACATGGAACTTCAAACCATTCTCGAGGGCTACATTATCCTTGCTTCCGCCAATCAAGAAGCCGTTTTCCTGATTCAAGTCGGCCTTGAACGGAAGCGTCGTCTCGCTCTTGTAGTAAACATTCTCAACCTCGCCGTTCATCACATCCACGATAGCCTTGGCTATCTCCTCTCGGCACACATGCATTCCTACGGAATGAGCCTGCATAACGACGGTGCTTCCGTAGCGGTCGATAACCAATCCCGGAAGATTGTCGCCCTCGCCGTGAACCATTCGGTATGTAGTGTTGTCGGCTCTGCCAGCTACACCGATGCTTCGGCGCACATCGTCGGCAACCTTCAGGCGACGCTTCCAGAAGTCGAAGTTAATCTCCTCATCGTCGAAAGAAAGCACGCGGACGGCGATGCTGCCAATCTGCCAATGACCTACGGCGATGAACTTTCCATCGTTGTCAAGAACCCTCACGATTGAGCCTTCTTCCAAACCCGAAGGAATCTGCTGCAAAGCGCCAGAAAAAACCCAAGGATGAAAACGCTTCAACGATTCATCCTTACCTTTTTTTAAATATAGTGTGTTATATGCCATATATCAATTATTTTCGGCCGGAACCTCCTCTGGTTCAACCATTTTTATAATTTCGTAATCGTTTGATGCCCGCAGGCGTTCGAGTTCCTCGTAGAGCATGATGCACGCCCACGCATCGGTTGCCGCATATTTCTTCTGAGCCTCGGTGAGAACAGGCGCCTCCCAGTTGGTTAGCCGCTGTCCCTTCGAAATCTTTCGTCCGAACACGTTGGCATAGAGTTTCTGAAGGCTCTGGTCTTCGATGCCGAATGTCTTTACATACTGCTGAAGTTCGTAGAAATCGCCGGGCGTGAATCCTGCACGCTTGTGAAGTTGGCTGAAATCGTCCTTCAGCGACAGACCGACCTTCGGAACGGTGAGGTCTTCGAGAAGTTTTATCAAGCAATCGGGCATTCCGATGAGATTCAGTCTGAAGAGGAAGCACATATCGCGAGAGGCACACTGCACAAGCGACACTTTATATTCAACACCCTTTCTGAAACTTGGACGAGTCTCGGTGTCGAAGCCCAGAATATCCTGCTCCAACAAATATTTCACAGCCGATTCAGCCTCGCGCTGACTCTGCACTACCACAATCTTTCCGTCGAAGAGCACGCGTTCCATCTCGGCTATGCTCTTCTTGTCAACCTTATTATATAGTTGTTTCATTCTTCGCTCTCGTTGTAATAAACCTCGTGAATGGCACGCATTGTGTTCACCAGTTTCTGCCCCCAGAACATCTCGAAATTTTCCTTTACTTGGGCAAGCGCATCGACAACGATGTCCTCGACTCCCGAACGATAGTTTGACACAAAGTCGCGCACATCCTGATAGATGTCGGCAATATCCTCGGAAATTGTCTTCATCACCGGTGTTTCGCTATACTTGAAATCCTCGACGAATACATCGAGATAAGTATCAAAGTCGGCAAAATTCATCGACACATAACTGCGCACCGCCTCGTAATCGTCTTCCTTTACGAACGATTCGACCTCTCCCATACCAATAGCATCAATCTTGGGCAAAAGCGTTGCTTTAATGTATATAAGTGGTAAAACCTTGAGCATGTAGCCAGCCATTTCCCTGCGCGTGATTTTTTCGAACTTCTCAAGAAAAGCGCAGAATTCAACAGAAACGGTAACGAACTCCACTACATCGCGGTTCATTATTATAGAATCTTTTCCTTCCATATATTCGTTTTAAGTTACAAAATTATATAAAAACTTCCTTACATAGATGTTTTTTACCAATTTTTCAACTACATTTGCACAAAATTTTGATAAACCAGTATGGCAAACAAGTCAAACAACAAAGATACATTCCAAACAAAAGCAACCGAAGAAGCGCGTAAGATGCTCGACAGCGAGAAGATATGCCCGATTATCGGCATAATTCTTATAGGCATAGCCATTTTCATCATCTTGGCTTTTCTGTCGTTTCTCTCTACGGGCTCAGAAGACTACAGCGAGGTTTCAGACGGCTCACCTGCCGTTGAGAACATTAAGAACATGATGGGTATAAGAGGTGCTAAAATCAGTTACTACCTCATAAATAAATGTTTCGGATTTCCGGCTTTCGTAATCCCGGTTTTCATGATTATGGCTGGACTGAAACTTACCAAATCGTTCCGCATCCGCTTGTGGAAATGGTTCGTGTACCTGTCGCTCATAATGCTGTGGAACTCACTTCTGTTCGGCATGATTGACTTTGAATTTCTCGATTGTCCTTTCTTCATCCGATTTGGCGGACAGCACGGAATAAATATGTTCAAGTGGATGAACGGTCAGATTGGCACAGCCGGAGTAATCATCTTTCTGTTTATCAGCGCAATCTGCTATGCCATCTGCCTCAGCGACGAGACAATCATTTTACTGAAGAAAATCACTTCGCTTTCGACTTACAGAAAGAAGAAGGATAAGGTTATAATCGGTCAGCAGACGCCTGAAGATGATGAGCGGTTCCGTGACATGAACAATGAAGAAGACGAAAATGACGAAGAAGAGGAAGAATCTGAAGACGAACCTTCTTTGTCAGAAGAAATTGAGGCCGAAGAAGAAGCTGAGCCTGAGCAAAATCCAGAACCAGCCGAACCAATAAGAAGGCCTGCCGTTACACCGCCTGACAACGAGCCTGACGACGACCCGAACGTGGAGGATGAACAGAACGTCATCAACAGTCAGAACGAAGAAGACGATGCCAATACGGAGGTAGAAATCACCGATAAAGAGCCTGTTTTTGATGTTACCGCCGGTACATCCGACGATGCCATCGACCCAAGCAAGCCGCTCGCGCCATACGATCCAAGGCTCGACCTAGAATTCTACAAATTTCCTACGTTAAGCCTGCTTAACAAGATGGGCGACAATGCCGTAACCATCGACCAGCAGGAGCAGGAAGCTAACAAGAAACGCATCACCGAGGTTCTGAACGACTTCGGCGTTGAGATAACAAGCATTCAGGCAACCGTTGGTCCAACAATCACGCTCTACGAAATCACGCTTCAGCGAGGCGTGAGAATAAGCAAGGTTGCGAGTCTCGAAAATGATATCGCCCTGAGCCTTGCCGCCCTCGGAATACGTATCATCGCGCCAATTCCGGGAAAGGGAACAATCGGTATCGAGGTCCCGAACAAGGACAAGAAGATTGTTTCGATGGAGAGCATCATGAACACCCGAACTTTCCAAGAGTCAAAGATGGCTCTGCCTATCGCCTTCGGAAAGACTATTACGAACGAGGTATTCATGGTCGACCTTGCCAAAGCACCGCACATGCTCGTTGCCGGAGCAACAGGTATGGGTAAGTCTGTTGGATTGAATGCAATAATCACCTCGCTTCTGTACAAGAAGCATCCGGCTGAACTGAAACTCGTGATGGTAGACCCGAAAAAGGTTGAATTCAGCGTCTACTCGCCTATCGAGCGACACTTCCTCGCCAAACTTCCCGACGGCGAAGATGCCATCATCACCGACGTTACAAAAGTTGTGCAGACACTCAAGAGCCTCTGCTACGAGATGGATATGCGCTACGACCTTCTAAAAAAAGCCAGAGTGCGTAACATCAAGGAATACAACGAGTTGTTCAAGAGCCGTAAACTCAATCCGGACAACGGACACAGATTTATGCCGTACATCGTCGTCATCATCGATGAGTTCGGCGACCTTATCATGACCGCCGGAAAGGAAATCGAGCTTCCTATCTGCCGTATCGCGCAGCTTGCCCGAGCCGTCGGCATTCACATGATTATCGCAACTCAGCGACCAACAACGAACATCATCACAGGTACGATAAAGGCTAACTTCCCTGCACGCGTGGCATTCCGCGTGGCAGCGATGATGGATTCACGCACAATCCTCGACCGCTCAGGAGCACAACAACTTATCGGACGAGGCGACATGCTTTATCTGCAAGGCGAAGAGCCTGTGCGCGTTCAGTGTGCCTTTGTTGACACTCCGGAGGTCGAGAACATCTGTAACTACATCGAGAAGCAGCAAGGCTACACAACGGCATGGATGCTTCCTGAAGTTCCTGCGGAGGAAGGCGGCGAAGGCGGCGGAACGGGACAGATTGACGGCGACATCGACCCAATGTTCAAAGAGGCTGCTCAACTCATAGTAGATATGCAGCAAGGCTCTACCTCACTGATTCAGAGAAAGTTTTCTATCGGTTACAACCGTGCCGGAAGAATCATGGACCAGTTGGAAAAAGCCGGAATCGTTGGTCCTACTCGCGGAGCAAAACCGCGTGAGGTTCTGTGCGTTGACCAGACCGACCTCGAAATGCGACTTTCGAACCTAAATATTTAACAAGAAAAAATAACTTTTAAAATCATGAAAAAAATAGCATCTACATTATTTTTACTACTTTTTGCCGTTGCCACACTGTTCGCACAGCAAAGCAACAATCAGGCTGTAAAGCTCTTAGACAAAGCATCATACGCTTTTACAAGCGCAGGAGGCGTTAAAATAGGATTCTCAATCAGCGCGCCGTCGGGCAGCCTCAGCGGAACACTAAAACTGAAGAACAGCAAGTTCTACCTCTCAACTCCGCAGATGGAAGTATGGTTCAACGGAAAAACGCAGTGGAGCTACGTAAAGGCAAACGAAGAGGTTAATGTGAGCAATCCCGATGCCGACGAACTTCAGCATATTAACCCTTACGCCTTTCTGAATCTGTACAAGAATGGATACACTTGCACTATGGGTAAGAAAAAGGTTTACAGCAGCCGAAAAATAAACGAGGTTGTTTTGACTGCGCAAGACAAGAAAGCATCGCTGAAAACCATAAACATCTATCTCGATGCCAAGACAAACAACCCTCTTTTCGTTTCAATGCAGACAAACAAGGGCACTACGAACATCAAAATCAGTTCGTACTCGGCAAAGCAGAACTTCAGCGACACGCTTTTCAACTTCAACAAACGCAAATATCCAAAAGTTGATGTTGTCGATTTAAGATAACGAATCGGCACATCAGCCTTAAATAACGACTAATAATTATGAGCCTTAGACGAAACTGGCAAATATACAGAACTGTACAGGAACTGAACAGGAAGTCGGAAAAGCGCAATCCTATGTTCGAGAAGAACAAACTTGCACTATTCCTCATACTGCTCACTCTTGCGTTTTACGTCGTCTACCTTTTTGTAATAGGACTTGTAATGCTGCCCGGAATTCTTACCGAATGTTTTCCGGGAATGGAGCCTTATCACATGCTGCACCGCGGAATGGTTGTATTGCCGACGATTGATTTCTTCATCAGATACATGTTCCAGCAAACGCCGTCGCAGCAAGTAAAGCCGTTCAGTCTGCTGCCAATAAGCCGCGACACCATTATAAAATGCTATCTTGTAAAAGATGCAACACGGCTATACAACTGCTTCTGGTTCTCGATGCTTCTGCCATTTGCCTGCGTAACCATCTTTAAGTTCTACGGCTTCAGCGGAATAATCGGATTCTTGTTGGGCTGGTGGATGCTTTTCGCCATCAACAGCCTGTTCTACCTTCTTTGCCGAACTCTTAGCAAGCATCACATTCTGTGGATTTTACTTCCGATAGCAACATTTGCAGCCTTGTGCGCCGTCTCATTCTGTTTCGACTTTGTGGGCAGACTGCTCATCGATTTTGGCGAAGGTTTCATTCTGTGGAATCCAATTTCGTTCCTCATTCTGATTCTAATAACCTGCGCCGTTTTCGGTATAAACATTAAGGTTCAGAGATATTTTATGCTCGACGAATTGGCTGGAAACACGAAGGAAAAATCGCTGAAAAAAGTAAATACGCTCACATTTTTTGACCGCTGGGGCGAGATTGGCGAATATCTGAAACTCGAAGTTAAGAGTGCGATGAGAAACAAAGCAATCCGGAAGATGTATATCTCGGCTCTCTGCATCGTTGCTGTATTCACGATTCTACTCGGACTTTCATCGGTCTACGATGGCATCTCTTTTATGTCCGACTTCATCGGATTGTACTGCTGCACGGTTATCGGCACAATGACACTAACCGGAATAATGGGCGTTGAAGGCAACTATATCGACGGCCTGATGGTGCGAAAAGAAAGCATCTACTCGCTTCTGCGTGCAAAATACTACTATCAGTGCAGCATCGCCGTATTTCCGTTTCTGATAATGCTTGTGCCTGTATTTATGGGTAAACTCGAGATTCTTACGCTTCTGTCATACCTTTTTGCAACCATCGGACTGGTCTTTCCGTCGATGTTCAGCCTTGCCATAATAAATAAGGAGACACTTCCTCTCAACAACATTCTCACGGCAAGCAACCGAAACAACAAATACATTCAGATGCTTGTTTCACTCGGCTCGTTCTCCGTTCCGATAATCATCTGCCGAAGCATAAACGCGCTTACCGACAGCAACGCCGGCTACATCATTATGCTCGTCGCAGGCATGGCAAGCACCATTCTGCACCGCCGTTGGCTGACATTCATCTACCGCCAGTTTATGAAACGCAGATACGAGAATCTTGAGGGCTTCAGAAAGACAATAGCAAACTAAAAAACTGAAATTATGAAGATTAGAATAAAAGACATAAAAAAGACATTCGGCGAGAAGATTGCCGTAGACATTCCCGATTTTACCGTGAACGACGGAGTAATTCTCGGACTTGTGGGCAACAACGGAGCCGGAAAGACGACGCTTTTCAGAATGATTCTCGACCTGATAAAACCTAACGATGGCGAAATAAGCATCAGTGGAACTGTTCCGGCAGATGAGGAAGGCGAAACAACCGATGTGTGCTACATAACCAGCAACACCGAGGAATGGAAAAAGTACACCGGAGCGTATATCGATTCCGGATTTCTTATCGACTACCTCACCCCAGAGGAATATTTTTCGTTTATTGCAAAGATTGAAAATATTGATATCGAAACGATTAACCAGCGAGTAGCATCTTACGAGCACTTCATGAACGGTGAGATTCTCGGGCAAAAGAAACTAATACGTGACATGTCGGCAGGAAACAAGCAGAAAATCGGCATCATCAGCGCACTTCTGCACACACCGAAAATTGTCATTCTCGACGAGCCGTTCAACTTTCTCGACCCAAGCAGTCAGAGCATCTTCAAGCGAATGCTGAAACAATATCAGCAGGAAAACAACGCCACGGTGCTCGTTTCGAGCCACAACATAAACCACACGGTCGACTTGTGTACCGAGATAGCCCTTCTCGAAAGCGGAAAGATAATCCAGCACATCACTCATGTTGATGAGGAGGCTCAAAAAACATTGAACGAATATTTCAACGTATACTAAATAAACAAAGAAGTGTCATTCAAAAATAATTGAATAACACTTCTTTGCTTTTAGAATATTCTGCCGCAAATTCTGATGTTCAGAACCGGAAGTCCTACGATCTTATGCATTATGTCGAGGAATTCCTCCGAATCATCAGCCTCTGCAACGTGAGTCATGATATCAGGGTCGGCCTTACTTGTAATTTTTGGCTTGCCATGGAACATCACGCCCAGTTCGCCCATCACGCCAACACGATGCTTCATCGGAACAGTGTTTCCAAAACCAATGCCGACATACGGCTTTACCGACCACGTTGTAATGGCAGCATCAACCTTTCCGTCCTTCGCCTTGATGCGAGTATCACCCACATCAATGTACCAGTTTTTTATGTTTTCTTTCTTATAACTCTTTCCATCAACACTTATGTCATCAGCTAACGCATCAACTGTAACAATATTTGATGCACCTATATAAAAACCTCCTGTTACATGGAACGGCCATTTCTTGTTAGGATAGTAGTCGGCAAGAACTTTGAATGTCGAAAGATTTACCCGTGCCTTAGCCTCTACGGTTGCCTCATAGTTATAGTTAGCATGTTGCTTATCTTCGACCCACGCGTCAATTTCGTACTCGAAGCTTGGGGATTTTAAATAACTAAATCCGGCACGCAAACCGACATGGTCAGATACATAAGTTCCGGCATCAATACCAACTCCCGAAAGAATTCCGATATTCAAACCTACCGATAAGTTCTTGAACGGTTCAACCCCATCTCTCTGGGCAAACAGCGTTGTTGTCCCAAACAAAACTGAAAGTAAAAAGATAATTGATTTACGCATGACCTTTAAAGATTAAATGATTTGACTTCAATATTTATATTCGATATTGCAAATGTATTATTTTTAGGCAGAATTTACAAACAAAAGTAAAGTATATTTGCACTATTGGAAAAAAAAACTACCTTTGCAAAATAAAACAAAATAGGAACTATGAAGAAATTACTTATTATACTTGCATTCGTCTGCATATCGCTCGGAATGGAGGCTCAGACTCAGGTGGTTTCTACCGTATATTATGCCAACGAAAGAATTAGTACTCAGGCATCTACGGGCGAGCAGATTGACAAGGAGATGCGAACAGTAGAATTCATCGTCGTAGGACGCTCGCAGGTTATAATGCACACCAGCACATCACTCGAAGCATTCTATCTCGAAGAGGGAAACAAGGAGAACGTTGGAAACGCTATTAAATATCAGGCCGTTACATCGCGAGGCATCGAAGGAAACGTATTCCTCGAAACAAAGCGGCACAACAATATCATCTGCTTCTCGATAAGATTCGAGAACTTCAAGAAAGATGTAATCGACGAGTACTTCTGTCCTATCGGTGGCAACCTGCTCGACTAACAATAAAAAACAATGCTGAAAGATTGGAACATACCAAATCTCTCAGCATTATTTTTTTGCTTATTTCGAAAAATCGATAAAACAGAAATCTCCGTTCAGTTTGTACAGTACTAGCGAGTTAAGCTCCTGCCACCACGGATGGCTGTCCTCCTGCTTGTTCATCTCTGCCTTGGCATCGAGGAAGCCGAGAATCTTGTGCCACACGTTTGGCTGTACGAAAATGGTGATAGTGCGACTACTCATCTCGTCGTAATAGTCGATGGAATAAAGCACGCTTCCTCTCGATGTAGGCGGAACGTACTTATTCATTCGTGCAACCTTCTCAAGCGAGAATCGCTCCTTCATACAATCCTTTATATCGTATTTAACGATAGGAATTGTGTTTTTCTGAGCGTTTGCTCCCAACACCATGAATAAAGCAATAAAAACAAACGCAATTCTTTTCATGTCTCTTAATATTTTTATTTGTTGTTCTTCCACTCAAAATATAGTTTCTTGCAGATTTTATCGGCTCGCCACTTTTTGTAGACGTTTCCGATAGCATATTTCTTTGCATCGGCAGACGGCAGAATTGTCTCTGCCTTTCGTTTCTCGCCCTTCAGTGAGAATTCTACGACATTACTTGCCGGAGCTATACTTTTCCCATTTTTGTCAACCGTTCCGCACTCAACGAAAGTCTGCCCAATCGTTCCCATGCAGTTAGGATTGAATCGTGTGGCAACAAGCAGTTCAGGCTGCTCGATAGTAGTATTGACGTATGCGAGCATCGCCTTTTCCTTCCACGCACGACCAAAGTTGAAACGCGTATTGTCCGTTTTCACCACACAGTTGTACATCACAAATCCCCAGTCGGTTTTGTTTGTTCGAGGGGCAGCGATAGTACTTTCGCCTTTTCCATTCAAATTGCGTTTTTCAGAAACAATCGTGCATCTGTTAAAGTACACATCGCCTTCACCACAAATGAAATCAACATTTCCGTGAATCTCACAATCCTCAAAATAATACTGCGACGTGCTGCAATTTGAATAGTATGTGTCCTGATAAGACAGAAGTCTGACCTTCTTCATTATCGTATGGTTTCCCTTATCCTGAACCGTTACGGCTCTGCCTGCGAATTTCGATTCGTAAAACTTCATCGCATTCTGAATGGTGAGACTCTGAAGATATGTTCCCGTACCTTTTATCAGAAATGTCGCCGTCTTGCTGATGCCTTCGTTTGCCACATCGGGCGAATTTTTAACTATCACCCCATCCATGCTCTCGCCGATAATCGAGATATTGTTTCCGCTGATGGTCGTCAGCACCTTGTCGCCGAAATCATACACTCCGTTTGGCAGAAAGATGTACGAACGTTCACAAAGCGAATCAGCATTTGTCTTGTTCAGCTCATCGATGGCATCAATCAAGCCTTTTGCATCGCCCGACTTCAGCCATATTTTCTTTCCTTCCTTCGCCACCGAATGATGGCATAAAGTCAAGGTCAGAATCAACATAAATGTTTTTTGTAGTGAGTTAAGTAATAGTTTCATATTTTAATGTGTTTACATTTTGGCTGCAATATACATATTTTCTCGCATCCCAACAAGATTTTTTCAGCGTTTGTTAAAGAAATCTGCTATCTTTGCAATACAGATAAACTTTTTTTACAAACATTTTAACATTAAAGATTATGGCAGACTGGAAAGAAAGACTAAACATAGTTTATTCAACCAATCCCGATTTCAACTATGAAACCGAGGAGAATGACGAGCCAGAGACACTTCCGAAGAACCAGCAAAAACTGAGAGTAAGGATTGAAAAGCATGGCAGAGGCGGCAAGACGGTAACAATCGTCGACGGATTCGTAGGAACTCAAGATGACTTGAAGCAACTTGCCAAGACTTTAAAGACTGCTTGCGGAGTTGGCGGTAACGCAAAAGACGATTTAATAATAATTCAAGGCGAACAGAAGGAAAAAATCGTCGAAATCCTTAAAAAGAATGGTTACACAAACTCTAAGTAACAAATAAACTGGTAATTTTTGTTACATCAAAAATGTAACAGATTCGTATTTTTGACGAAAAAACGAATTAATACAGTTTTTCGTCATCATTTACATAAAGTGTTATAAAACAGCACTTTCCGAGCACACAAGAAAGAATACAAAATATTATTTTGTGTTTTTTTTATAGATTTAAGCATTTTTTTACTGGAAAAATTTGGTTTATTCAAAAAATAATGTACCTTTGCAATCGTTATCCAAAACTCAATCTTTTTACCTTTAAAGATTTTACCTATAAAACATAGAAAAGGGGGTCTTCGTGAGAAGCTCCCCTTTTTTGATGCCAGTTTACAAATGCGCATATCAAATGTAACAAATCCGCCTGTTTTCTCCCAACATTTACGACTAAAATTTACGCGAATTCTGGATGAATTATACAATTCTTACTTAAGCAATGTATAAATTGAATCGTTTGGAATTCTTTTTCTCTTGAAACTACATTTTGACACACCCTCAATAGATGTTATAAGCAGCAAGCACTCTGAAGGAGTGCCCCATTTATCGCATCGGGCGACCGCTTTCAGGGCAGATGATATTTGTAGCATTTCTGTCCGCAGATGCTGCGGTTACTGAGAGGTGACGCTTTCGTGTCATTACGAAGTTTTGCTCCCCTATCTTCCTACTGAGGAACTTGTATAATAAAGGATTTAACCTTGACACAGTTCTGCTTACACTCCCAGGAACTTGTATAATAAAGGATTTAACCTTGACACAGTTCTGCTGCTTACACTCCCCTCCCTATCTTCTCCTTCTATCTTCCATCGACCTTCCTTCTATCTCCCCCCTACCTTCCTTCGATATTCCCACGACCTTCCTTCGACATTCCCACGACGTTCCTACGACGTTCCTACGACGTTCCTACGACGTTCCTACGACGTTCCTACGACGTTCCTACGACGTTCCTACGACGTTCCTACGACGTTCCTACGACGTTCCTCCGACGTTCCTACGACGTTCCTACGACGTTCCTACGACGTTCCTACGACGTTCCTACGACGTTCCTACGACGTTCCTACGACGTTCCTACGACGTTCCTACGACGTTCCTACGACGTTCCTTGCCACTAACATATACTAAACGGACAATTTCTGACGAAATTGTCCGTTTCTAACCCTCGGCAATTATGAAAGCAATTTTGAATTTTGAATTGTCAATTTTGAATTGTCAATTTTGAATTGTGAATTATGAATTGTGAATTATGAATTGCATTTGCATCAATATACGCATCGGCTTCCTTCCTCGAAGCTACCCTCTTGCTATCCCCTTACTATCCCCTTACTATCCCCTTACTTGCCTCTACCTTGAAAGTAGCTTTTTTGTCTCTTTTCTGCATAATGATTCAACTTGCATCTGCATATTATTACAAGCTGCGTTTTTTCTGAACTCGCATAGCATCTGAGCCACAAGATTAAAAAAAGCTCCGCGACCTTCCAAATCATCGCGGAGCCCGAAAAGGTATATCAATTATCAAGTTCTACAACCGTTATGCCTGCGCCACCAAACTGAACGTGCTCATCGTGGAACGACCTCACCCCCGGAACTGTTGCCAGATATTCGCGTATCAGATTACGCAGGATGCCCGTTCCTGTACCATGCAGAATACGAACCCGCGACGAGCCAAGCATTATGGCATCATCTATAAAATATGTCACGGCATTCACAGCCTCATCGCCCCTCATGCCTCTAAGGTCGATATCCTGCTTAAAGTTCAGTTTCTTCTCATAAACGCTGTCCTGCGTCTGGATACTCACGAAGGTCGAGCTCTTAGGCTCGTTATCCTTCGGTTTGTTAGCATGTTCAAGTCGGTCAATTTTCACATTCGTGCGTATTGAACCAAAATTCACAATGGCATTTTTGCCGTTCACTTCAGCAAGTACGCCAACCGTAGTCTGACCTTTTATTCTAACCGTGTCACCCTGCAAGAATGGCTTATTTTCAACAGCCCTTGCCACCACTTCGCGATGAACTTCATTAGGCTTGGCAGCTACGCCGTTCTGTTTATCTTCCTTACGTTTGTTCTTACGATTCTGACGATCAATAAGTTGCTGCATCTTGCGTGCAATCTTATCCTCCGCCTCCTTATTATTTACGTTCTCCTTGAACTCCTCGAGTTCCTGACGGGCATTGCGTGTTTTTTCCTGTTCAGCCTGAGCCTCCTTAATCGAGCGAATAGTATTTTCTATTCGCGCATTACTCTCTTTCAGCAAAGATGCCGCCTGCTCCTTCGCCTCCTTCAGAATAGACTTGCGTTCGGCATTAAGCTGTGCTATTTCTGCCTCATATTTCGCAATAGTCTGCTCCAGCTGCTTCTCGCGCTGATGCACATTCTGTCTTTTGTGCTCCCAATAACGCTTATCACGCACAATATCCTGAAGATATTTGTCGGCATTTATGTATTCCTGACCGACGATTGCCGACGCATCGGCTATAACATCTTCGGGAATACCGATTTTTCGGGCAATCTCAACAGCAAACGAACTTCCCGGATTTCCAATTTCGAGTTGGAACAGAGCCTTCATCTCCTTTCGGTCGTAAAGCATCGCGCCATTTACCACGCCCTCGTTATCCTCGGCAAAATGTTTAAGATTCTGATAGTGAGTAGTTATCACACCAAAAGCCTTCTTCGCATTGAATCGCCTCAATACCGATTCTGCCATTGCACCGCCAATCATTGGTTCCGTACCCGAGCCGAACTCATCGACCATCACAAGACTCTTGCCGTTGCATTGCTTCATCATCACCTTCATGTTAAGCAGATGGCTCGAATACGTACTGAGGTCATTCTCGATGCTCTGCTCATCACCCATATCGATGAACAGATGCTGAAATACACCGACCGTAGAATTCGCATCGACAGTTATCGGCAATCCGCACTGAACCATGTATTGCAACAGAGCCACAGTCTTCAGACAGACTGATTTTCCACCGGCATTCGGACCAGATATTATCAAAATTCTGTGCGCCTTGTCGAGTCTTATATCCAACGGAACAACATCGCGACCGCTGTTTGCCAACGACAAAAGCAGCAAAGGATGCTTAGCCTTTATCCAATCAACCTTCGGTTCTTCGACACATTCGGGAATGACGGCATTCATAGAACGGGCAAAGTAAGCCTTGGCTCGAATGAAATCGATATCTGCAAGAAACTCGAAAGATGAGAGAATACCGTCAACATGCTCACGTACAATTTGTGAAAATTGAGTCAGAATGTGAATAATCTCTCGTTTTTCCTCGCCCTCAAGTTCGCGGATGCGGTTATTCGCCTCAACAACCTCGGCAGGCTCGATAAAAACGGTCTTTCCCGTTGCCGATTCGTCATGAACAATGCCCTTTATGCGTCGCTTCATGGCTGGCGCAACCGGGATAACCAAGCGACCGTCACGCAAAGTCGGAGCAACATCCTTGTCTACCAAGCCATCAGCCTGTGCCGAACGAAGAATAGACTGAAGGCTTTTCGAAACGCTTCCAGCCGTGTGCGCAAGTTCCTGTCTGATTCGAAGCAATTCTGGCGAAGCCGAATCCTTTACGCGACCGTATTTGTCGAGAATCGAATCAACACGCTTTATCAACTGCGGATATGTCATAACATCGCCAGCAACGCGATGGAGAGCCGGATAAAGATATTCTCCAGCATCCTCTGCATCACCCGACGTACGGTTCACGAAACTAACCACAAGCAGAATAGTCTCGAGCGAACGGCGCAAATCAAAAAGTTCCTGTTCGTCGAGATACGTTCCTGCCAAGCGGACTCTTTTCAAAGAATCTCTGACATCAAAAAAATACTGGTCGGGGAAAGCCTCACCAGCCTCAAGCATCTTTATGAATTCAGCAACAGGCTCAAGCTTTTCTTTTATATTGTTCAGCGAGTCCATGAAAGCCATATCCTCAACCCTACCCTTTCCAAGACTGCTCAGACAGTAACCAGAGACAAGTTGTCTGATAGTATCAAAACCTATTTTCTGCTCAAAATTTTGCGGATAAATCATCTGTTTTCTTATTTTGACGCAAAAGTAACACGATAAAGCATTCTTCACAATATTTTAGGCGAATCTTTATAAAACTGAAATGAAAAAATTACGTTTTTCAGCCTTTCGCTATAAAAAAGAAGACAATTCTGAATGGAAAATGAAAAAAATATTCTATCTTTGCGAATCCAAAAACACGATAGAAACAAAAGAACGAATAGGTATGAAACGAGTATTTTCACTCAGTATTTTATTATTTACAATTACTATAGCAGCTTTCGGACAAAAGCTTATGCCAGAAGACTTTTTCTCATTCGGAAAAGCCAAGGAAGTTGACGTCAATAAAATCATGCGACAGAGCGGTTTCGAATCTACATACAGAGTGCTTCCGCCCTCAACTCCCGATTCGCCAAAGATAACCGACCTTTGTTACAGCATCGCATGCAAATTCGACTCAGAGTTCAACGTACTTCCACCATACGATGCCATTACAGGCTGCGTAAAAGTCTCGTTCATAGGAAAGCACATTGCGCTTGCCATGTACCAGACAACAGACAGAATGTTATTTGGCGAGTATATAAAGATGACCAGAGAACAGCTGTTCCAGAAATTCGACATAACAGACGACGAGACCGGTCGCACTACAGCATATAGGAAAGGTGACATTATGCTTTCTTTCAAGGAAGGCAACGATGGTCTTTACACAATCCAATGCGACTATCCGTTGCGTTGAACCAATTCTGAATACAAAAAAACGGGCAAAAGCCACAAATTGATTTAAAATCAACAATAAATAGCAGAATCTTAGCAGTGCGATAATTGATTCTCAACCGTTATTTTTCGCGATATTTTGCAAGATAAAAATGCACTTTTTATATTTTTTTAACTTTTCGAGACAAAAAAAAATCGTTTTTTGTTGTAGATTAAAAAATTATACTATCTTTGCAATGTCGATACACGATGAAAAATAAAGAAAGAATCAGGTATGAAACGCATATTTTCACTCATTATATTGCTTACATTTGCTATAATGGCTTTCGGGCAGAAGCTTACTCCAGAGGACTTTTTCGCATTAGGAAAAGCCAAGGAGGTTGAGATCTGCAAGGTCATGAGGCAGAGTGGTTTCCAGACCGATTACAGAACCATCGAGCATCCAGACCCAGAATTTCCGGCAGTAACGAACCTTTGTTTTAGCATAGCATGCAATTTTGATTCAATACACAACGTTATTCCACCATACGAATCAATAACAGGATGCGTCAAGGTTTCTTTCTTCGGAAAGCACCTGTCACTAATACAATATCAGACAACAGACAGAATGCTCTTTGGCGAGTTTATTAAAACAAGCAGGGAACAGTTGTTTCAAAAATACGATGTCAATGACGATGGTACAGGACGTACTACGACATATCAGAAGAACGACATCATGCTTTCATTCAAAGAAGGCAACGATGGTCTTTACACAGTTCAGTGCGAATATCCGCAACGGTGACGCACGCGTTTTACATTTACCAAATATAAAACAGAGCAATATCAATCAACTGTTAATAGCACAACGAGATAAAACGCTACATTTCATTTAGCATTGAACAAAAATTAACAATGGATAATATACAGAGTACACAAGACTTCTGGAAGAAGAATTACGAAAGACTTGCAGAATTTTACAAGCAAAACGGGCGCTGGCCACAAAAAGACAGCACCGGCAAGGAAAAGCAGCTTTACCTATGGAGCGAAAAACAACGCGCCTTCTATCGGGATGCAAAAATAGACATGCTCGATTTTGAGAAAGTACAGTTGCTCAACAACATACAGTTCCAATGGAAAGAAACTGTTTTGGATCCTAAGGTTGCCGCAGAAGAGAAAGCAAAGTCTGTTGCCATGCCTACCGAAGGACGTGAACTACAATGGATGAACAAGTACAATGCAGTAAAACGTTTCAAGGAAGAACATGGTGGTATGCTACCTAAAAGCAATCTACAGGACAAGGATGAAATGAACCTTTACCAGTGGATTTACCGAAACGAAAGAAAAATCGAAAAGGGAGAACTCAACATAAAACTCAAACATCTATTTGAGGAAATCGTTGAATACGTAAAGGAAGAGGAAGAAGAGAAGGATAACGTCCAGAGAACACCAACTTTGGATCAGGAACTGTTCGACCCTTACGACAACGGAACGCGATACGACAACAACGGGTTCTTCAACGAACGTCCATTCTTTAATAACGACAGACAGTTCAACAATAAAGGACGACAGTTTAACAACGACCGCCAGTACAACAATAATTACCAGCGGAATAACGACCTCCAGTTCGGACAGAACGATACACCGTTCAACAACGACCGCCAATACAACAACTACGACAACAGGCAGAGGAACTACGATCGTCCTTACAACAATAATTACCAGCGGAATAATGACCGCCAGTTTGGACAGAACGACGCGCCATTTGATAATGAGCGTCAGTACAACAACTACGACAACAGAAATTTCCGTCAGAACAACAGAAATTTCCAGCCTCGCAACAACGACAACCGTAACGGATTCTACCAACAATATAACAACGACAACAGAGGCAATCAGCGTCCTAACTATAACAAGAACTTCAGACAGCAAGAAGAAAAGGCTTTCAGACCTTGGGAAAACGGCGAGAACACAGAGCCTGAAACCAACAACAGTCCAAAAGAAAGCACATACAAGCCATTCAACGAAAGCTTGCTTAAACTGCTGAAAGAATAATAAACAGCCACTACAAACGAGGTGTAAAAAGTAAAAAAAATATTCAACGTGTAATAGTTCCAAAAAAAACTATTATATTTGCGCCAAATTTGTAAAAAATACCCGAAAAGCTATTGTTAGCTTGGGCACTTTTATTAAAAACTAAATACAAAATGCAAATTAACAAGAGTCCACGAAAGATCGAAAAAATACTAATCGCAAACCGTGGTGAAATTGCAATGCGTGTAATGCGTTCATGTCGTGAGATGGGCATCAGATCTGTTGCAGTTTATTCTGAAGCTGATAGAACCGCGAAACATGTACTATATGCTGACGAAGCTGTATGCCTTGGTCCTGCAGCATCAAAAGAAAGTTATCTTAACATAGAGAAGATAATCGAAGCCGCCAAGGAACACAATGCGGACGCAATACATCCGGGATACGGTTTCCTTTCTGAAAATTCCGAGTTCGTACGCCGCTGTCAGGCAGAAGGAATAATTTTCATAGGTCCTTCAGCCGAGACTATGGATATGATGGGAGACAAGATTTCGGCACGCAAGTGTATGAAAGCAGCCAACGTTCCGGTTGTTCCGGGAACAGAAAAAGGCTTGCAGAGTGCAGAAGAGGCTATTAAGGTAGCAAAAGAGATTGGCTTCCCTGTAATGATGAAGGCATCAATGGGAGGCGGTGGTAAAGGTATCCGCTTGATTCGCTCTGAAGAAGAGGTTGTTGAAGCATACACAAGCGCTAAATCAGAGTCACTTTCTTCATTCGGCGACGATACCGTTTACATCGAAAAATTCGTAGAAGAACCACACCATATTGAATTCCAGATTCTTGGCGATTCGTATGGAAACGTTATACATCTTTGCGAGCGCGAATGTTCTGTTCAGCGCCGCAACCAGAAGATTGTTGAAGAGTCACCTTCTCCATTCATGCTTCCTGAACTACAGAAGCAGATGGGCGAAGCCGCAGTTGCAGCAGCTAAGGCTGTACACTACGAAGGTGCCGGCACAATCGAGTTCTTGGTTGACAAGAACCACAATTTCTATTTCCTCGAAATGAATACCCGTCTTCAGGTTGAACATCCTATCACCGAAGAGGTTTTGGGTATTGACATTGTAAAAGAGCAGATTAACGTAGCATCAGGCATTCCATTGCGCTTAAAGCAGGAAGACATCAAGCAGAGAGGTCATGCCATCGAGTGCCGTATCTGTGCCGAGGATACAGACCTGAACTTCATGCCTGCTCCGGGCGTAATCAAACAACTTGTTGAGCCTAACAGTATCGGCGTTCGTTGGGATAGTTATGTTTATGAGGGCTACGAAATCCCTGTTCACTACGACCCAATGATTGGTAAACTCATTGTATGGGCTGTAACACGCGAGTACGCCATCGAGCGTATGCGCCGCGTTCTGTATGAGTTTAAGATTACAGGTATCAAGAATAACATAAAATACCTGCGCAATATCATGTCTACTCCTGATTTCGTAGAAGGACACTACGATACCGGCTTCATTGCAAAGCACGGCGAGGAACTGACAAAGAAAGATCCAGAAAACGGTACAAAGCAGAACATTGCGATAGTTGCAGCATACATCGACTATCTGATGAATCTTGAAGAGAACAAGACTGTTGTTTCGGCTGATGCCACTGCTACAAGCCGTTGGAGAGAATTTGGTTTGCACAAAGGCGTTTTAAGAATATAATTATGGAAATAAAGATAGGTGACAGAATTGCTGACGTTGAACTAATCAGCAAGCAGGGCAATAACGTGCGCATAAAGATTGATGGCACAGAGTATGACCTTGACATTGCGTTCGTTGAAAGAGGCGGATGTTCTATCTTGTATGATGGAAAGTCTTTTAACGCAGAGTTTATCCGCTCAGAAAGCGGAAAGAAATACAAAGTCAATGCAAACTTCTCTTCTTACGATGTTGAGATTATCGACTCAACAGCCAAGTATCTACGCTTGAAGAAGGGCGAGGATGACCGTCAGGACAGTAAGATAATCTCTCCTATGCCGGGAAAGATTGTAAGCGTGCATGCCAAGGCTGGCGATAAGGTGAAGGCTGGCGACACCATAGTAGTTATCGAGGCAATGAAGATGCAGAGCAACTACAAGGTAAACCAAGACTGCACAATCAAGGAGATTCTTGTGAAGGAGGGCGATACCGTTGCCTCCGACCAAGTATTGGTGCTGCTTGACTTAGATAATAAATGATAATTCAAATTCCTTTTTTATGGAAATAGAAGATAAATATAAAGTTTTTGAAGAGAAAAACAAGACTGCAGAACTTGGCGGCGGACTTGACCGCATTGAGAAGCAGCACGCAGCAGGCAAGATGACTGCCCGCGAACGTATTGACATGCTGCTCGACAAGGGTACGTTTGTCGAGATGGACAAGTTTGCCGTTCACAGATGCACAAACTTCGGAATGGACAAATCGCACATTCCGGGCGATGGCGTTATCTCAGGATACGGTAAGATTGACGGCAAGCAGGTTTTTGTCTACGCATTCGACTTCACAGTATATGGCGGTACTCTAAGTGCCGTAAATGCTCAGAAAATTGTAAAGATTCAGGAACTGGCACTCAGAAACGGTGCTCCTATCATCGGTCTTAACGACTCAGGCGGCGCTCGTATTCAGGAAGGTGTTGAAAGTCTTACAGGCTTTGCCTCAATCTTCTACAACAACACAATTTCTTCTGGCGTAATCCCACAGATTTCAGCAATCATGGGTCCTTGCGCCGGCGGTGCTTGCTATTCTCCAGCACTTACCGACTTCATCTTTATGGTTAAGGACAACAGCCACATGTTCATCACTGGTCCGGATGTTGTAAAGACCGTAACTCACGAAGACGTAAGCAAGGAGGAGCTTGGCGGTGCTTACACTCACAGCAGCAAGAGCGGCGTTGCACACTTCCTTAGCAATACTGAGGAAGAGCAGCTTATGGCAATCCGCGAACTTCTTAGTTTCTTGCCATCAAACAATATGGACGAGATTGCCACCGTTCCAACAAACGACGATATTGCAAGAGTTGAGGAATCGCTGAATACAGTTATCCCTGCTGACCCTAACATGCCTTACGACATGAAGGATATCATCGAACCTGTGCTTGATGACCACTATTTCTTCGAGGTTCAGGGCAACTTTGCAAAGAACGCAATCATCGGTTTCGGTCGTATGGCTGGCAGAACTGTCGGCATCGTTGCTAATCAGCCAGCATTCTACGCAGGCGTTCTCGACATTGACGCATCAGACAAGATTGCACGCTTCGTAAGATTCTGCGACTGCTTCAACATTCCATTGGTAACATTCGAGGATGTTCCGGGATTCCTTCCGGGAACAGCTCAGGAGCACAACGGTATCATCCGCCACGGCGCAAAGGTTGTCTACGCTTATGCAGAGGCAACAGTTCCAAAGGTAACAGTAATTACCCGAAAGGCTTACGGCGGCGCATACATCGTTATGTCTTGCAAACAGATTGGTTCTGACGTGAACTTTGCATACCCAACAGCCGAGGTTGCCGTTATGGGTGCAGAGGGCGCAGTAAACCTTCTTTACCGCAAGGCTTCGGACGAGGAGAAGAAGAAGCACATCGAAGAGTACAAGGAGAACTTCGCAAATCCATACAGAGTTGCAGAACTCGGCTACATTGATGAGATTATTATGCCTCAGGATACAAGAAAGAAGATTATTCAGGCACTCGAGATGGCTCGCAACAAGATGAAGACGCTTCCTCCAAAGAAGCACGGAAACATTCCTTTGTAACAAACAGACTTATGTTATATAAAGCGCTGCAAGATTCTTTTCTTGTGGCGCTTGCTTTTGGGATTTATGCAAAAAATAGACAATATCCACCACCAAAAACAAAAAGGAAACGAGCAATAAAGAATATTTAACATTTGGCTGACTCAAATATTTCGTGTGCGATAACTATATTATGAGAAAAAATTGCTAACTTAGCACCCAAATTTATTAACTAATTATATTTTAATCAAAAAAGAAAAACCTTTTTATGGAACAATTTTTCTCTTACATTATCGGCCTTGGGGCTGCCGTGATGATGCCTATAATCTTCACAATTCTTGGAGTTTGTATTGGCATCAAATTTTCTAAGGCTCTAAAAAGCGGTCTTTATGTCGGAGTAGGTTTCGTAGGCTTGGGTGTTATCACAGGCTTGCTGACAAGTAGTCTTGGACCTGCACTAAACGATGTTGTCAGAATTTACGGTCTTGAGTTGAAGGTATTCGACATGGGATGGCCAGCTGCCGCTTCTGTTGCATACAACACAACTGTTGGAGCGTTCATAATCCCTGTTTGTCTAGGCGTTAACCTTTTACTTTTGCTGAGTGGCTGCACCCGAACAGTAAACATAGACCTTTGGAACTACTGGCATTTTGCCTTCATTGGCGCTGTTACTTACTTCCTTGCCGACAGTCTTGGATGGAGTTACCCTGTAGTATGGGGATTCTTCGCTGCAATTATCTGCTATATCATAACCCTTGTTATGGCAGACCTCACAGCAAAGAAATTCCAGAAGTTCTACCCAAATATGGAAGGCATCAGCATTCCACAGCCATTCTGTCAAGGATTCACTCCATTTGCCATCGTAATAGGCAAAGTTCTCGATAAGATTCCGGGATTCGACAAACTTAATATCGATGCAGAAGGAATGAAAAAGAAGTTCGGTTTGTTTGGAGAACCACTTTTCTTGGGCGTAATCATCGGCATTGCCATCGGCTGCTTGGCTTGCGAAGACAGCAAGCAATTAGTTGACAAAATTCCAGCAACACTCGGTCTTGGCATAAAGATGGGAGCCGTGATGGAACTTATTCCAAGAATCACAAGCCTCTTTATCGAAGGATTGAAGCCTATCTCTGAAGCAACACGCGAACTTATAGCAAAGAAGTTTGGCGACAAAAAAGAGTTCTACATCGGAATGTCACCAGCTCTTGTTATCGGTCACCCAACAACACTTATCGTGAGCCTTCTGCTTATACCAGTTACATTGGTTCTTGCAGTTGTTCTTCCGGGCAACCAGTTCCTACCATTGGCATCACTTGCCGGTATGTTCTATGTTTTTGTAATGGTTCTGCCATACACTAACGGAAATGTGGTAAAGAGTTTCATCGTCGGTTTGGTTGTTATTGCCGTTGGATTGCTGTTTGTTACATGGATGGCAGATAACTTCACTTCAGCAGCACAGATGGTTTCGGCTGCACACCCTGACGATCAGGCTGTAAAAGTACCAGAAGGATTCAAGGCTGGTTCTCTCGACTTTGCCTCATCTCCTATCGCCTTCTTGATATACGGTTGTATGAAGTACCTCAACTATATCGGCGCAGGCGTACTGACAGTTATCACAATCATTCTGCTTGCTTGGAACAGAAAGCAGATTAACAAAGCAAATTAAATCAAACTAATCAATAACACAGAAATGAAGAAAATATTATTCGCAGCAGCACTCGCAGTTGCAACACTCAATGCAAACGCTACAGAGCCAGACCGCTACGTTGGTGCTCAGCATGTAAAATTCCAGACTGCTTGTCATCCAGAGGATGTAAAGCACTACGACACAAAGATGCTTCGTGAGCGTTTTGTAATGGAGAAGGTAATGGAGGCTGACTCAATCCTCCTGACTTATTCACACTACGACCGCTTTATCTTTGGTGGTGCAATGCCAGTAAAGAAGACTCTGAAGCTAGAGAATTTCTGGGAACTTGGTCTTGATGTTGACAAGAACATCAAGGAGAAATACTTCCTTTACAACCGCGAGCTTGGCGTTGTAAATTGCGGCGAGGGCGTTGGTTACGTTATTGTTGACGGTAAGGAATATGCACTTTCTCCAAAAGAAGCACTTTACATCGGTCGCGGTCACATTGGCAAGGACAAGGATGTGAACAAGGTTGTAGAGTTCCGCTCTAAGGATGCCAACAAACCAGCAAAGTTCTATCTGAACTCTGCTACTGCTCATCAGCACTACAAGACACAGTGGATTACACTCGATGGTCGTAAGGGCTCGTTGAAGGCTGCCGTTTGGGGACCAGTAGGTACAACAGAAGAGGCTAACAACCGTACTGTTTACAAACTAATCGTAAACGACGTGCTCGAAGAAGGCCCATGCCAGTTGCAGCTCGGTCTTACACAACTTAATCCGGGTGCTGTATGGAACACCATGCCTCCTCACACTCACGGTCGCCGTATCGAGGCATACTACTATTTCAACCTGCCAGAGAAGCAGACCATATCACACGTTATGGGCGAACCACAGGAGAGCCGCAATGTATGGTTGCACAACGAGCAGGCAATCATGAGCCCTGAGTGGTCAATGCACGCTGCTGCCGGCACATACTACTATACATTTATCTGGGGTATGGCAGGCGAGAATCTCTACTACAACGATAAGGACGAGATTCCAGTTATCGACATCAAATAAAAGACGATAATATCTAATTAAGGAAAGGATAGGGTTTTGATACTCTATCCTTTTTCTGTATTACACAAAATGTTCGTTTCTTAATTTCAGAAATTCAAATCGAGAAACACACTCGGAAATTCAATAAAAAAAAGAGGCTTCAAAAAAATGAAGTCTCTTGAGTGGGCGTTGACGGATTCGAACCGCCGACCCTCTGCTTGTAAGGCAGATGCTCTAAACCAGCTGAGCTAAACGCCCTTTATTCGAAAAGCGATGCAAAGATAAAAACAATATTTTATATTTCCAAATCTTAGCAGGACTTTTTTTAACCGATTTTAACAAAATTTTCAACATTGTTAAAAAACATAAAAAATCCGCGATTTTTTTTTCAATTTATATTTGATATTTCAAATTAGTAATCTATATTTGCAATATATAACACCAGAAATATTACGAAGATGAAGAGATTATTATTGACATTATTTTGCATCACACTTTTCACAGCCTTTTGTGAAGCACAAAATGTCGTTTTCAAATACAGAAACACAGCAAAAATCATAAAAGGCACAAACGAGGAAATGAAAGCCAACAATACGCTTGAGTTTTTAACATTTACTCCTGACTATACAACTTGTTGGTTCTCGGATGCAAGTGGCAACAACAATTACGGAGATGTACAGTTTGCATATCAGAAAGAGGAAGAAGGTCGTTATGTTTTCCACTATGAAAACCCCGACAACCCTGATTCTTCGTGGGACTTGACAATCACAAAGGACTATGCGAACATGCGCTCTATTAGTTCTAACGCTGCAAACATAAAAGTTTACGAAAGACTTATAGATTAGTCATTTAAAGTGTGGAAACGCAAAAGTCCCTCGATTGGACTGCGAAGGATTGTTCCGACATGATAACCTTCGCGCGATGCAACTTGCTTCAGTTCGTCTTGATAAAAGTATGCCACACTACCAACAAAGTTTACAGGAAGTTCTTTCTTTCTATATAGACTTACATTTCTTTTAAAGAATGCAGTGAATGCTTCGTCGAGCATCTGATGGATTTCAGGTTCTCGACGATGTTTGTATATGAACGGACAGAAACTTGCCAAGAATCTGTTTGGCATCGGCTCACGATACACTTTGTTTATAATATCTGCTACCGTGAGGTTATACTCTCCCAAAAATTCACGGCATAATGCGTCTGCAAACTGCTTTTTTAGGCAATTGCCTATGAAAATCTTGCCAAGCACAGCACCACTACCCTCGTCGCCAAGAATAAAGCCGAGGGGCGACACGTTCTCGGCAATCTCACAGCCATCATAAAGGCATGAGTTTGAACCTGTTCCAAGAATACAGGCGATACCCTTCTCGGCACCACACAAAGCACGAGCAGCACCAAGCAAATCGCTTCCGACAAAGATTGATGCGTTAGAAAAAACAGTTTTCAAAGCCGATTCAACCAACGGTATCTTCTCTGCCGTGCAACCAGCACCATAGAAATAGACTTCGAGCGGAGCCTCATCAGCCTCGACCTTCTCGAAGAAAGATGTTCCAAGAAGTTTCAGCAAGTCGTCCTGAATTATATGCACCATCGAGTCGAAAGTCTGCATATAAGGATTCATGCCAGCAGTCTGCACCTGACGTGCCTGCTCAACGCCCGTTATGTACCAATCGGTTTTTGTAGATCCGCTATCGGCTATTAAAATCATAAAAATCTGTTTTATTCTGCAAAATTAACGATAAAGAAGGTTACAAACCGACTTTTTACATTTTTTAATATATCAAATTATCAAAAATGTACCTCTTTGGGGCAAAAACTGCCGTAAAAACCGCTGGGAGATGGCACTAAACGCAATATTATGCCGTTATAAAATGCGGAATTTATTTTGTTATAACAATGTTTGCTGTATATTTGCAACTATATATTTTTCGTTCACAAGATTTTAATAACTAATATTGTAGTAATATATGAAAAAAATCTTTCTATTTCTTTTAATCGCATTGTGCTTTTCCGTGCACTCGCATGCGGTTCTGAAAGAAAAAAATCTGGAGCAGACCATAAGCGTGCTGCGTTCGGAACTGAAGAGTTACCATGACAACATGGAAAAGCACATGGTGAGATACAAACAGCGTAACGACGCTCAGCACAAGCAGATGATTCAGACAATACAAAAGTGCAACCAACTGTCGCTGATGATTTATTCGCAGCGTACCGACTACACTTTTGATATGACATACGCCTGCTCCGAGGCAACAACACTATACCATCAGTTTACAAGAGGTAATTCTGTTCCTTACGAGACAATCCTTAACAATTTGAACGTAGTAATTTTGAGATACGAAGGATTGATTTCGAGTCTTGAAGCCATCAGTCCCGCTGTGGGAAATGCAAAACTCCAGAGAGAAAAAAGGATGAACGCAATGCCCGACAGCGTGAAGCATAAGTTTGCAAAGCGTCTGGAGGAGATGAAGAAAAAGGGAATGACTTTCCCTCAACTTAGCAAGAAGAGTCAGAAGGAGCGCGACGAATGTATTGAATACTGCAACGAGATTCTCGGAATGTTCAAACAGATGCGCACCCAGATGACATACGACAAGGAAGACTACGAGCGTCTGAACAAGAAACTAAAGGAACTGAATGACTATGCAGAAATGCGCTATCAGGACTTGCAGAACTCTATCTTCAAGAACGGAAGCAACAACTATTTCAAGACTCTGAGCCGTCTTGACCGCGTTACAAGAAACATACAGGAGGACTTTGACAACAAGTACTCGTTTGCAGCAAACAAAGAGGCTCGCTCACAATGGAAAGGTCCTATCGTCATCTTCCTGTCTATCTTCGTCATTATCTACCTCATTTTGTCAGGAATAATCAGTTCTGCACTTATCCTCGGAATTGCCGGAAATGTTTCGCGACTCGAAAATTTCTATCGCAAGATTATGAAGAAGGAGAAGAAAGAAGAAGAGTCAGACAACGTATTCAACAAAATAAAGAACTATTTCAAGAGTGAGGAATTTGCCCAGAAGAAAGTCTGCATAACGCTTGCCGTAACATTCGTGCTGTTTGCCATAGCCGTTATGATTGTGCGCAATATAATGCCAAGCAACAACTTCATGCAGATGGCGACAAGCCTGCTTATCGAGTTTGCATGGCTCGTGGGCGTTATCCTCATCTCGCTTCTTATCCGTCTTAACGGAAAACTTATCCGAAGCGGATTCATGCTCTACACGCCAATCATCCTGATGGGCTTCATCATCATCTCGTTCCGAATTATCTTCATTCCGAACGACATTATAGAACTTGTATTCCCTCCTATCCTGCTCATCTTCACAATTTGGCAGTATGTTTCGATGAACAGAATAAGAAAGAAACTGGAACTCGAGGACTTGAAGCACAGTCTTTCTGACCAGTTCTACACATGGATTGCGCTGGCATCGATGGTAATATCAACCATAATGTCGTGGTGCGGATATACCCTATTGGCTGTACAGATTTTCATCTGGTGGCTATTCCAACTTACGGCAATCCAAACAATTACATGTATATATTACATTCTTGAGAACTACAAGAGAAAGTACATTCTTCACGAAGTTGTGCTTTATCTCAGAATTCAGAAAAGAAAGGCTGCCGAGCGCAAATACAAGTTCGAACTGTTGCAGGCTCAGAGCAACAACCGTCCAGAGCCTAAGCGTCCGAAGGAACTTGACGAGGTTGTGAACGACAGCAACACAACTAAGAAAGAACGCAGCAGTGCCGAGGAAGTAATGAAGAACAAGAGTGGCGAATACGTTAGAATTACTTGGTTCTACGACTTCATTGAGCAGGCATTCGTGCCAATCATCTCGGTAATCTCTGTTTTGTTCTGTATCAACTGGGCTGCCGGAGTATTTAACATGCAGGAAATCTGTAAGAACTTCTTCTTCTTCGAATTCGTTCATATAGAAGGAAAGTTGCAGATGTCGCTGGCACGCATCTGCCTCGTAATCGGAATGTTCTTCATCTTCAGATACATCTGCTATTCTCTAAAAGCCTGGTGGAGATATGCCAAGAAAAAATCGCAGGCATTGAAGGAAGAAAAAGGCATAATGATTACAACTATCGGGCAGAACAGACCAAACTATACTCTTACAGACAACGCCACGACAATTGCCGTTTGGGGTATCTACTGCATCTTTGTGATGAAATGGTTCAGCATCTCTACAAGTGCAATTTCGCTCATCACCGCAGGTTTGGCAACGGGTGTCGGTTTCGCCATGAAGGACTTGCTCGAGAACTTCTTCTATGGTATGTCGCTCATGGCTGGTCGTCTGCATGTTGGCGACTACATCGAATGCGACGGCATAAGAGGAAAGGTTGAGAGCATCACATATCAGAGTACACAAATCAGTACTGCCGACGGCTGCACGATTGCATTCCTGAACAGTTCGCTCTTTACAAAGAATTTCAAGAACCTAACAAAGAACCATCTGTACGAGCTTGTAAAAGTCCCTGTTGGCGTGGCTTACGGTGCAAACGTAGAGGAAGTGCGCCAGCTGCTCGTGAAATGTATCGAACAGGAGATTCAGAAGGATAATCTGGGCCGAGACATCATCAGCACAGCAAAGAACCAGACTTACGGTGTAATCTTCAACGATTTCGGCGACAACAGCGTTAACCTGTACGTTACCTTCTGGGTTCTTGTTGAGAAGAAGATTGCCGTCTGCGCAAAGATAAAGGAGAGCATCTACAACACGCTCAACGCTAATCACATCGAGATTCCGTTCCCACAGCGCGATATCTACATCCGCCACGTTGAGCCGCTTCCTGTTACAAGCGCAAACAACCAGATTTTCGAGAAACCGTCAGAAAACTGATGAATACAACAAAGGCTGCAAGAAACGAATCTTGCAGCCTTCTCTTTCTTAACCTCTCATTCTTAATTGTCCGTATAAGGACTTTCTTTTATATGATTGCCCCTCCTTTTTACAGGAAGAGAACACACTTATGCTTTTGCTATGACAAACCTTCAATCTGACCGTTTACGATGTCGATTTTCTCGGCCTGCGGAACTTTTGGCAATCCCGGCATTCTGAGGATTTCGCCAGCTATGACGACAAGCATCTCTGCTCCCTGATTTATCACGATGTCGCGCACGGCAAATGGGAAATTATCTACCGCACCGTAAATCTTAGGGTCGGTACTGAACGAATACTGAGTCTTGGCGATACAGATTGGGAAGTGCGAAACGCCCAACTGCTCAATTCTCTGCATCATCTTCTTTGCAGCACTGCTATATGTTACGATGCTCGCGCCATAAATGTTGTGAGCAACCTTGTAAATCTTCTCCTCTACCGAATCATTGTCATTATAAGCAAAATTCAGCGACTCTGAAGGATTCTTCTCGACAGTCTCAGCCACAAGTCTTGCGAGTTCAACAGCGCCGTCGCCGCCTTCGGTAAAAGCATTGTTGATGGCAAAGCCTACTCCCAGTTCCTCGCAATGCTTTCTGACGAGCTCCAACTCTGAATCGACATCGGTTGCAAAACGATTAAAGCAGACAATCACCGTCTGACCGAATTTTCTCAAATTACGGATGTGCTTGTCGAGATTCTGCAAGCCCTGCACAAGACCGAGTTCGTCAGGCTCTTTGATGCGCTCCAACGGAACGCCGCCATGCATCTTCAAGCCCTGAGTCGTTGCCACAATGATGGTCAACTTTGGAGTGATGCCCGATTTTCGGCATTTGATATCGTAGAACTTCTCAGCTCCAAGGTCGGCACCGAATCCGGCCTCAGTGATGACATAATCGCCATATGTCATAGCCAACTTCGTTGCCAGAACAGTGTTGCATCCGTGAGCAATGTTGGCAAACGGACCGCCATGTACAAAGGCTGGCGTATTCTCGGTTGTCTGAACCAAATTAGGATGCAAGGCATCGCGCAAAAGCACGCAAATCGCGCCAGCCACGCCCATATCCTTAACAGTGAAAGGCTTGTCGTCGAGCGTGATGCCAAGCAGAATATTTTCAATTCTTCTGCGCAAATCGTCCTCATCCTTGCTAAGGCAGAGAATTGCCATAATCTCTGATGCAGGAGTGATATCGAATCCACTCTCGGCTGTTATACCGTTCGTCTTTGGTCCGAGCCCTGTGACGATGTAGCGCAAAGAACGGTCGTTCACATCAAGAACGCGCTTCCATAGCACCTGCTTCAAACCAAATCCATCATCCTGATGCTGATAGATGTAATTGTCGAGCAAAGCAGAAATCATGTTATGCGCACTCGTTATGGCGTGAAAATCGCCCGTGAAGTGAAGGTTTATCTTCTCCATTGGAAGAACCTGCGCATAACCGCCACCTGCTGCTCCGCCCTTCATTCCGAAGCACGGACCAAGCGAGGGCTCGCGCAATGCCACTACTGCTTTCTTGCCAATCTTGTTTAGACCGAGGGCAAGGCCGATTGAGACTGTAGTCTTTCCGATGCCCGCCTTTGTTGGAGTGATTGCCGTAACGAGAATCAGGTTACTCTCTTTCACCTTCAAATCGTCAATAAGCCTCTCTGGAACTTTTGCGATATACTTGCCGTAAAGTTCGAGTTCTTCCAAAGGAATATCTATCTTTTTTGCAATGTTCTCTATCGGCTCAAGTTTACTTTCTCTCGCGATTTCGATGTCCGACTTCATATTGATGTTATAACAGAATTTTTATATTTATTTAAAAATCATGCAAAAATAAAAACATTTTTCAATTCACACAACTTTTATAAATATTTAAATTATATTCAAATAAAAAAAAGAGGGTGTGTCAAAATAGGCACATCCTTTTTTTGTATCAAAGCCCCGACTTTCTCAAGCCAGGGCTTCGTTATGTCGTAAAGTTTTCGTATCTTTACAACATGCAATATAAAATGCAACAAAGATACCACTTTCGTCCGTATTCTCCAAATCAGACGATAC
>Ga0256405_10001183_pt1 | contig 74485 bp, 72 predicted proteins | sample RumenRJG_02DNA_FD_189096 | JGI IMG/M metagenome (GOLD analysis project Ga0256405, IMG submission 189096) | Bovine rumen microbial communities from Lethbridge, Alberta, Canada - RJG_02 | ecosystem: Host-associated > Mammals > Digestive system > Stomach > Rumen | place: Canada: Alberta...
CCCTGGAGGACTACCAGGTAGATAGGTCATCGGTGGAAGTGCGGTAACGCATGGAGCTTGATGATACTAATAGGTCGAGGGCTTGATTTCATGATTGGTCCAGAGGCTGATCATTGGTAACAGAAAACATAACATTTGAATCGCGCGCGCACCGCGGGCACAAGTGCCTCGCGCACCGCGCACGAGATGGTCACAAACCTGAATCTTTGAAGGCTGTGCAGTTGTCAAGGTGCGGAACTAAATAGCTCACCATTTCCGGTGGCAATGACGAAGAGGTTCCACCTGTTCCCATACCGAACACAGAAGTTAAGCTCTTCAGTGCCGATGGTACTTGACTGGTAACGGTCCGGGAGAGTAGGTCGCCGCCGGATTCCAAATATAACTGCCGTATGAAAATACGGCAGTTATTTTGTCATTAGCCGGCGGACCGCAATCTCAGTCGGCGCAGCGGGCATCGCTGATGCTTCAACCCGCTGCTTGCTTCGATTGACTCGCTCAGGGCGCTTCCTGCTTCGCAGGATAGCCCACTGGGCTACCGCTTCCTTCGCTCCCCGGATTCCAATAGGCAGTTGCTTACGCAACTGCTGATTTACTATATTCGCTTTGAAAAGTCCCAATGCCATTTGTCTTCTTGCATGATATGCAAATCAAATGGCATTGGGACATTATTCGTTCAACTCTACGAGTTTCACTCACGGATCCCTTGTCGGGATCCAAACGAGCTATGCAGAATTGTACGGTTCCGGGGAACGGTGGGAGGGGAGAAGAAGAGGTTCCTCCGCATTCTCAATGGTCGTTCTTTCCGCAATCTCAATGGTCGCAACTCCACACTGTGGAGTTTGCTCCCTTTCGATTGACCTCACCTCTGACGAAATTTCTGCCACTGGCAGTCATCAGAGGTTCGCCCCTTGGAGCGGGCTGTGCTCTCCCTTTCGGTAAAGATTCGCGCGCGCACCGCGGGCGGAATTCCCGCCTCGCGCACCGCGCACGACAGGACTCCGCCTCATTTCAGCTTCGCCGACAGCCCACTGGGCTGACATTCGGCTCGCTCCCCGCAACCTCAATCGTCGCAGACGGCCTCGCGAGGACGCTTCAGCCCTCTGCTTGTTTCGGTTGACTCGCTCAGGTCGCTTTTGCCTTACGGCAAATGACCCACTGGGTCACCGCTTCCTTCGCTCCCCTGTCCCATATCGAACACAGAGCAGCATTGCCTTGAGGCAATGCTGCAAAGATGCTTTTTCTTTTCATTTTGGGAATCAGGTGATATAATGCGACCCAACACTACATTTCCGGAGAGTAAACAGTATGTATATTACAAGTAAGAAGCTGAAGAAGAGGATTGAAGAAATTTCACGGGAAGCAAATGAACGGATCGATCGTCCTATTCATCTGGAAGAGTATATCGCAATTCCCTGTTTCGGGCAGATTATCCTGCGGTTTATGCTGGAGGGGGAGGATTATACCCTGGAGGATTTGGACCGATACGAACGGGAACTGTATCAGATTGCCGGGAATGAATTCCTGGTGGATTTCATGGGAAGTGTTTACCGGAAGGCCGGAGTGGATTATGCAGATCTGGACAGGACGATGCTTCTCATGGATCAGGAATATCGGGAGGAACCCCTTCTTTCTTCGGTTCACAGCGAAGGAATCCGGGCGGACGCACGGGAACTGCTTCAGGCGGCCGGTATGGATCCGGAACGGAAAGTGTGGGAAATTCAGCTGGAAGATGGAGCATTTACCCTTTTGCTGATGGGAACGGAAAACCGGACCATCAGGGAAATGGAGGAACCTGTCCGGTTGGCTGTGATGGAAACAAAGGAAGCTGCCTGTACGGGCCTGATGAAGGCGGCGATGAGAAGCAAAAGGCTGGGGGTTTCCCTTGGCCGACTGATAATGGAAATGAGCCGATAACAGGAGAGAATCATATGGAAAGTGCCAGATTGCTGATCCGCCGGATGGAAAAAGGGGATGAAGCGGCTTTTGTCAGCGGGATTGCCGACAGGGCGCTGCGGATTGCTTACGGGTTTCCACCGGATATGGAGGATCGGATGTCCTCGAGGATTTTTGAGCGGTTCTCGGGACTGGAAGGCGGGTATTCCCTGATTGAGAAAACGTCCGGAACGGTGATCGGGTTCCTGCTGGAAGTGGAGCCGGAGATGCCGGAGAATCTCAGGACGGGATTGCCGGAGAAAGGGAAAACGCTGGCTTATGCCGTGTTCCCGGCTTACCAGCGGAAGGGATATATGCTGGAGACCCTGCAGGCGGTGATTCCGGAACTGTTCGGGAACGCAGGTGCGGAGTATATTCACTGCGGGCATTTTGAGGAGAATATTCCTAGCCGGGAACTGCTCCGCAAACTCGGATTCCGGGAGTATGCCAGCCATCAGGTCCGGGATAGGCTGATTATCGATGAAATACTGCGGCGCGGGGTGTGAAACACGTCCTGCACCGGAGAATAAAAGGAGGGATCAGGACATGAAAACAACCTCACTGTTGATTGCCAACTACTGCGTACCCTGTCATTCTTTCTGCCGGTATTGCCTGCTGGCATCCTGCGGGAAAGCCACAGGCGTGGATTACAAGGAGGGAGAGGCACTAGGCGGCAGGATCATCCGGGAAATGAAGGCTGCACGCCCTGATCTGAACTGCAGTTATTATATCGGCTACTGCATGGATACGCCGGACCTGCCGGAGTTTCTGCGCTTCAGCCGGGAGTATCAGGCACCTGCGGCGAAGTTCCTGCAGATGAACGGGTTTGCTTTCCGGAGTGATCAGGAACTGGCGGAGCTGATGCGGAACATCCGGGAAGCTGGTGTAGAGCTGATCGATCTGACTTTCTACGGGACAGAAGAGTATCATGACCGCTTCGCAGGCCGGAAAGGTGATTTCCGTTTCCTGCTCCGCATGCTGGATCAGGCATGCAAAGCCGGACTGAACGTCAGAGCCAGCGTTCCGATGATCCGGGAAAACCTGTCTCAGATCCCGGAACTCTATGAAATACTGAATACTTATCCGCTGCGCCAATGCGCCTGTTTCCTGCCGCACAGCAAGGGCCGGGGCAGATCGCTGCCGGAACAGCGGATCACGAAGCAGGAGTTTGAACAGCTGCCGGAAAGAATCCGGAATTCATTTTCCAGAACAAAGCACAGAACGGAAGCGGAATGGCTTACGTCCGATGAGATATCCGAACCGGCAGAACGGGGCCTGACGCTGGTGCTGACGCCGGAGAATTATGAAAAGTATAACCGGATGAGCGCGGCCGGGATCCTGGCTGAGCTGGAAGAGATGGACGACCGGTATCAGAAGGAGATGCCGTCAGTCCTGGAACTGGCCCGGATGTACGGCAATCCGGAGAATCAGCAGCTGTTCAGGATCAGGGACCTGGCGCTGATCTGGCAGCAGCGGTATATCGCTGAAACCGGGAACCGGATTTATGACATGCACGATGAAACCCATTCCTTCAGCGTGCATCTGTGGGAAGATGAAATGATGATCAACAGGATGGTAGTGGAAAGTGAAAACGGCAGAAATAAAGATTGAACTGTATACCAAAGAAAGGATTCCGGACGTGCTGGCTTTTGAAAGACAACTGCGGGCGGAAGAGGACGTCTGGGGCTGGGAGATCGATGACGCTTATCTCAAAAGCGTGACGGACAGTTTCGAAGATTCACGGTTCAAAAACGCCATTTCCCTGCTGGCTTATATGGACGGACAGGTGGTGGGCCGGATTGACGTGGTGCGGATCCCCTCCCATTTTGATGGATCCGTCAAAGCGTACCTGGACTGGATCTGTGTGCTGAAAAGCGCCCGGCATAAGGGCGTGGCTCAGGCGCTGATGAATGAAATGCGCAGCCGGCTGAAGGCGGAAGGTATCGATACGCTGATCGCACTGACCGCCAGCAATGACGAAGCCCAGAGCTTCTACAGATCTGTTCCCGATTCGTCCATGTATGATACCGGAATCTGGATTGATATCAAATAAAAGACGCGTATTAAGAAAGGGAACCGCCTGTTCGGGCGGTTCCCTGTTTTCAGTTCTGAGGGAGGGTCACTACGTCATCAACGTTGCGCGGGATATCCGTCGGGAAATACACAGCCATTTCCTCGTCGGTCATCCCGAAGTATTCCTGGATGAAGTTGTACAGCCGGGTCGGGCGCTTGCGCATGACGTTCCGCAGACGGGCAACACGCTGCTGCCAGTATGTCCAGGCTTTTTCCGGCGTGGTCGGCACGTCAAAGATGACGTTCTTATCATAGTGTGGCGCCCAGCGGTCGATATGCGCTTTCATCCCGGGTTCAATCCAGGCGACGCAGGTGTCCACTTCGCTTTCCATGACGCCGGGCGTCAGGGACCTGAACAGGTTGCCCAGTTTGGTGAAGAACAGCTCCCTGTACTTGTCCACTGAAAGGATCTTCCGGAAAATGATGTTGTTGATTTCCTTTGCTCCCATTCCTTTCTCTTTCAGGTAGCTCTGTACGGAGTTGAAACCGGAGTCATACAGGCCGTAGTCCAGATCCGAAATCAGGCATTTCCATTTTCCTTCCGGAATCCTGTATACTTTGCCGGTTCCGATGTCGGAGTTTCCGAAATACATTTCCACGGTCAGCCAGTCCAGGAAGCTGTCAATGTCTACTTCCTGCTCCAGATAGGCCAGGTCTTCCGGATTGTTTGCAGGATCGCTTTCTTTGAGCTTATTGAGCAGTTCTTTGTAAGGCTTATAGCTGTCCTTCATGGAAGAACCGCCGATTGACAGCAGGGATACCTCATCCGCCTGTTCGTCCGGAATCTGTTCATAGCGGCAGATGGTGTGAGCGTCAAGGGCTTCCCGCATATTGTACATGCCCCAGTATTCCCCGTTCAGGTAAACCTGGACCGGCCGCCAGGCCTGGGTCAGCAGCTTTGCGTCCGTATGCTTTTCAATCAGGCGGTGCTGCACACCGTCCTGGATCCGGGTAAACATGCTGTCGTTTCCGGAGTTCCGCAGCAAAAGGGTCGGATAGGAGGAAGCTTCGCGGTCATCAAACAGCGGGAAATCAAAGCTTCCGTCTTTTGCGTCAATCAGGAAGCTTTTCTGCGGCATATCCAGGGAGAAATCCCCGGCAAGGCCCAGCCGGACGCTGTCCCTGAACAGCACGGCGCCTTCGCCGCTCTGGTAAACCAGTTCGCCATCCACTTTGACTCCGTTATCCTTCATTTTGCGGTACACGGTATTTTTAAAGGGAAGGTTGTTTTTAATAACATTTTCGCCTTCGGTCAGGATGCCGGTTTCACTGTTCCACAGCAGATCGGGTTCCACCTGCAGGTCGATCCGGTCCAGGGGAAGGGTCTGGCTCTGAAGGTTTTCCCGGGCGTCCATGGCGGCGGGAAGTCCGGGTGTGCCGGGTGTTTCATCACTGCCGGCGGGTTGTGTGACGGCGTCGAGGGGTGTGCTCTGGATAAAACCGTTGCTCCGGAGCCCCAGGAAACCGGTGGTAAGGATCAGCATAGCCGTAAGAATCAGCACCGGCCTGAGCAGGGCCCGGCTGCGGGAGACGGCCGGTACGGATACCGGCTGTACGGTTGTTTCAGTTATTCCGTTATATACAGTAATCAAAGATTCTGCCTCCTTCTTCGTTTTTGCCAGGATTTCAGATTCCTGGGAAGGAAGCTCATCCAGCCATGAGAGGCTGTCAAGGACAGCCTGATGAATGCGTTTCTGCGTATTGTGTTCATCCATTGATTTCATCGCTCCCTTCCAGTTCACGTTTGAGTCTGGCGCAGGCACGGCTGCATCTTCTTGATACAGCGGAAGGTGTTATTCCGAGAATGTCGGCTGTTTCCTGTATCCCACAACCCTGTATATACCGCAGCATGATCGCTTCCATATATTTCCGGGGGAGGCTCATGACGGCGGCTGTCAGGGCGGTATGCGTTTCATTTTCCTGTTCCGCGGCAATCCGGAGATCTTCCGGCTGGACGTACCGGTTCATGTGCGTTACCCAGGGACTTCGCAGATGATCCCGGCAGATATTGACCGCGATTTTTGTCAGCCAGCTTTTTTCTTTTGACGGATCCTGAAGCCTGTCCAGGTGGATGTAGGCTTTCAGGAAGGTTTCCTGCACGGCGTCTTTTGACTGTTCAAGCTCATGCAGGTACAGATAACAGATTCTCAGGATATCTTTTTCATAACGTCTGATCAGGACGGTAAGTCTTTCCTGTCTGGCAGAATCCGGGCCCTGGATTCCAGTCACAGATTTCACCTCCCATATATATAGACGGTTTAAACAGCCGGAATTTGACTTCTGATCTGAAAATTCAGAAAAAACACCCGGAACGGAAGCCCCGTTCCGGGTGCAGCATCTGCATTATACTATGAAGTCAGGCGGCAGTCAGCCGTTTTTCCGGGAGTTGAAGTCTTCTTCTATCTGCTGTTTCCAGCGGCGGGTCAGCGGTGCGCTGGCGCGGACGCAGTGAACGGCCCCGCTGATGCTTTCATAGTTCAGCGCCTGGCCCCGTGCGTCATTGCGGAATGTCACGGCCCGGTCTTCATTGATTCCGTAGCGGGCGGCAGTTTCCACGGCGTCGATATTGGCGCCCAGGAACAGGAATTCCCAGCCGTATTTTTCCTTCTGCCGATTGACCATTTCCTTCACCCGTTCGGCGGAGTAATGCCTGCTGGCATTTTCCATACCGTCTGTGGTGATGATGAAGATGGTATGCTCCGGCCGGTCCTCCTCCCGGGCGTACTTGTGGACGTTGCCGATGTGGTGGATGGCACCGCCGATGGCGTCGATGAGGGCAGTGCAGCCGCCCACGTAATACTGCCGGTCTGTCATCGGCTCAATCTTCCGGAGATCCACCCGGTCATGGAGGACAACGCTTTCATCGGAAAACAGAACCGTGGAAACCAGGGCTTCCCCGTCCTCCTTCTTCTGCTTTTCAATCATACTGTTAAAGCCGCCGATGGTATCTGCCTCCAGCCCGGACATCGAGCCGCTTTTGTCGAGGATGAAAACCATCTCTGTCAGATTCTTTTTCATAACAAACCCCTCCTGTTCGTATCTGGCCAGGGCTTTCTGAACCCTGCATGCAGATCATACCGGAAACAGGAGGGGAAAGGGTCGCCTGCCGGGCGACAAATCAGCCCATGCCGGAACCCAGCAGCGGCATGTCATACTGGAAAAGAACTGTGTTGATTTCGAAGATATTGTAAAACCGGTGCCTAATGCAGTATTCCAGGATAATGTCCAGGGGGTTGCTGCGCGTCAGGGCAAAGCCGGCTTTGCTCAGCAGCCCTTTGGTTTCCGCAAGGGAAAGTTCCAGCGCCACCGCGAACGCGAGTACGGTGGGTTTGCTGGGCTGATAGGCGGGGTTTGAACGGATTTTACTGAACAGCTTCCGGTCAATGTTGGCTTTTTTGTAGCACTCGGCGTCCGTCATGCCGCGTTCGTCAATCAGGTCCAGCAGGGTTTCGGAAAAGCCCTTGTCTGTTTGTTTCAGGATTTTGTCCCAGTCCGGCGCGATCATTGCGTCCGGCGGCGCCTCCGAAGCCTGAATGGAATCCTCCGGCGCGGCGCAGACGGAATTGCCATGGATGGCGGCGCCCATCTGGATATCCATTTCCAGCGCCGCATTCTCATCACAACGCCAGAGCTGTTCCCGTGCGTTTTCCCTGCGGCTGATCAGGTGCTTTTCGGCATAGACGTCGTCTATGTATTCCCGGATGTCCCGGAAAAGCTTTTTTCCGGTCAGCAGGGCGTCATGGCCGAAGATCACAAGATAAACCATCATTTCATGGTCCATCAGGAAACCGGTAATGGTTTCCATGGCCACGGACAGAGCCTGGTCTTTCGGATAGCCGTAGGCGCCGGCGGAAATCATCGGAAAGGCGACGCTTTCGCAGCCGGCTTTATCCGCCAGCTCCAGGGACCGGCGGTAGCAGGAGGCCAGCAGCTCCTTTTCACCGTGTCCGCCTCCGTGCCAGACGGGACCGACCGTGTGAATCACATACCGGGCAGGGAGCCGGTAGCCCTTGGTAATCTTCGCGTCGCCGGTTTCACAGCCGCCCAGGGTACGGCATTCTTCCAGCAGCTCCGGCCCGGCGGCACGGTGAATGGCGCCGTCCACGCCCCCGCCGCCCAGCAGGGAACGGTTGGCCGCGTTGACGATGGCGTCCACTTTCATTTTGGTGATGTCATTTCGGATCAGTTCAAAAGGCATGAGGAATCACGCTCCTTTTCCTGATTTTATCAGAGCGGAAGGGATCTGTGCAAGTCTGTGCCGGAATGCCGCCTCTCGACAAGGGGCGCATTTCATTGTATCGTATAGGGAAGAAAACAGACGCTGAAGGAGCATGGAATGCTATGAGAATCATTTTTGTCCGTCACGGCGAACCGGATTATGAGCATGACTGCCTGACGGAAACGGGAAAACTGCAGGCGGTGGACGCCGCGGAACGCCTCCGGAACGAAGGCATAGAAGAAATATATGCCTCTCCGCAAGGCCGGGCTGCTCAGACCGCGGCGGCGACAGCGGAAGTGCTGAAACGCCCGGTAAAGACGCTGGATTATATGCGCGAATTGCACTGGGGCAGTATTGACGGAACGCCGATTCCCTCCAATGGCCATCCGTGGAATCTTTCAGACCTGCTGGCGGAGGAAGGCTGGGATCTGATGAATCCCGACTGGCGGGAGCATCCCTATTTCAGCAATAATCTGGTGACCGCCAATGTGGACGAGGTGGCGGCGAAAACGGATGAATGGCTGCGTACCCTGGGATATGAGCGGGAGGGCGCTTTCTACCGGTGCGTAAGGACCGATGACCGGCAGAAAACCGTGGCGCTCTTCAGCCATGGCGGTTCCTCCGCGGCGGCGATGGGACGGATCCTGAACCTGCCTTTCCCCTATGCCTGCGCCCTGCTTCATCTGGAATTCACCGGGATTACTATTATCCGGCTGGACCGGAGGCCGGGTTCCAGGCGCCTGCCCTGCCTGGAGCTGGCCAATGACGGACGGCATATTCACGGAACGCATTATCACCGGCTGAAGGACATGTGAGAATCCGGAGGGATGGATCATGACCGCAAGGAACGGACGGAGAAAGGGAATTCTACTGCTGGCGGCAGTCCTGCTGCTGTTCCGGCCTGCCTGGGCGGCTGCTTCCGGCGAATGGCTGACGCTCTCCGCTTCCGGCAGTCCGGAAGAACTTGCCGGTCCTGTTCAGGAATTTACCGGCACAGTCCGGATGACCTTCCTGGGGGACTGCACCCTCGGGGGAGAGGAGAAACTCCGCTACGCAGCCCGGGGATTTCACCGGGTGGTTGAACAGAACGGATCAGACTATCCTTTCCGGAACCTGACAGCGCTTACTGCCGGGGATGACCTGACTGTGGCGAACCTGGAGGGCGTGCTGTCGGACAGGGATCTTCCCAAAGTCAAAAAGACATATAACTTCAAAGGAGCCACAGCTTATACGGAAATCCTGAAGGCCGGCTCTGTGGAATGCGTGACCCTGGCCAACAATCATTCCCATGATTATGATACGGCCGGCTATCAGGATACGAAGGCGGCGCTGGAAGCCGCCGGTGTGGCATACTTCGGCACGGACTGTTCGGCGGTCTGGAGGAACGGGGACGGCCTGATGATCGGCTTCCTGGGCGTTTCCGGTTCCCTGTCCGGCAACCGGGCCAGGGACTACGCGGAACGGGCAGAGACGCTCCGTGCCGCGGGCTGCGCGGCGGTGATCACGGTGATGCATGCCGGAACGGAATATGCATCCGCGCCGGACAGCTATCAGGAACAGATTGTCAACCGGGCAATCAACTGCGGGTCGGATCTGATCATCGGGCATCATCCCCATGTGGTACAGGGATATGAGATCCGGAACGGCGTGCCGGTGGTTTTCAGCCTGGGGAACTGCGTTTTCGGAGGAAACACCAACCCGAAGGATCAGGACGCGCTGGCGGTGCAGGCAGAGCTTGCTTTTTATGAGGGAGAACTGGAGAATATCATCCTGCGGTTTTATCCCCTTTCCGTTTCCGGCGTACCGGGAAGAAATGATTATTCGCCGGTGCTGCTGGAGGGTGCGGACGCGGAGCGGGTGCTGGAAAAGATGGAAAAATCGACGGGCGTCTCCCCGGGTACCTTTGATACCGCCGGGGGCGCGGCGGTCAGCATTCCCAGGAAACAGTGAAATACCCTGCCTGCCGGTTTCCCGGCAGGCTTTCTGCGCTGTCCGGCATTGCTGAGGATGGGGAAGAATGGTATAATCCAGACAGAATCGAGTGACATTGATATACAGCAGGAGGGATGAAGATGAAGAAGATCATGTGTATGCTGACCGCTTTGCTGATGACGCTGACGCTGCTGTGCGGACCGGCAGCCGGGGCGGAGGAGGAAGAATACACCCTGCCCCGGGAGGAAGGAACGCGGCAGCTCACCTTCTACTGGCAGGATGAGGAAGCAGATTACAGCACCTGTGACATGTGGATCTGGTATCCCAACGCGGACGGACATGGATATCTGTTCCATCCCTGCGCCTACGGCGTGAAGGTTGTCCTGAACGTTCCGGAGGATGTCAGTGAAGTGGGCTTCATCGTCCGCCGCAGATGTTCGGATCCCGGCGGAGCAAGCTGGGGCGAAGCGACGAAGGACTATGACGGCGACCGCTATGCGGAAATAACCGGGGACACAACCGAGGTTTATCTGCTGCCCGGGGATGAGAATCAGTATAAGAGCAATGACGGTGGCGTGACGCTGTACCAGGAGAAGAAAATGACCATGGCAGGCATTATCGAGCTGAATCAGATTCAGTATTACCTGAATCCCGCGGTCAGGCTTGAGTCCCTGGACCAGGTGACGGTAACCGAGCAGGAAACCGGCCGGAAACTGGAGGTGACCGGGCTTTCCAGCCTGAACAACAGCGTGATCGCCGGCAAGATCACCGTCGGGGAGGAACTGGACCTGACCCGTTCCTATACGGTGCAGATTGAAGGATATGACGCGATCACCGCGGTACCTACCGGCGTGTTTGATTCCGCCGCTTTCGCGGAAAAATACAATTATGACGGGGACGACCTGGGCGCCGTACCGGGTGAAAACGGAACGACCTTTAAGGTCTGGGCGCCGACGGCGTCGAAAGTGGTACTGAACCTGTTTGAAGCCGGCGACGGCGGAGAGGCATATGACCGGGTGGAAATGACCCGGGGAGAGCAGGGCGTCTGGAGTACGGAACAGCCCTGCGGTGCCGGAACCTATTACACCTACACGGTCACAACGGTTGTCGGGGAACAGGAAGCGGTGGATCCCTACGCCCGCGCAGCCGGTGTGAACGGGGACCGGAGTATGGTCATCAACCTGGATGAGACAGATCCGGAAGGCTTCGGAGAGGACGCCTTCGTTGACAGCATCAGCGCCTACAATGAAGCGGTGATCTGGGAAGTGCATGTCCGCGATTTCTCCAATAAGCTGGCCTCATCGGCGTATCCGGGCAAATACCTGGCCTTTACCGAGCACGGCCTGACCAACGCGTCCGGAGAACCGGCGGGTGTTGATTACCTGACGGACCTGGGGATCACCCATGTGCACCTGCAGCCGGTATACGACTATGCCACCGTGGACGAGTCCTCCGATGAACCGCAGTTCAACTGGGGATATGATCCGAAGAACTATAACGTGCCGGAAGGCAGCTATTCCACGGATCCGTTCCACGGCGAGGTCCGCGTCAGGGAATTCAAGCAGATGGTACAGGCCCTGCATCAGAGCGGGCTGGGCGTGGTGATGGACGTGGTGTACAACCACACCTATGACGGGAACTCCTGCTTCAACCGGATTGTGCCGTATTACTACTATCGTTTTGATAACCGGGGCGGCTGGTCCAACGGTTCCGGCTGCGGCAATGAGACCGCTTCGGAGCGGTCCATGTTCCGGAAATACATGGTGGATTCCGTCAGCTACTGGGCGAAGGAATACCATGTGGACGGCTTCCGCTTTGACCTGATGGCGCTCCATGATGTCCAGACCATGCAGGAGATTGAGGCTGCCGTGCATGCCGTCAATCCGCGGGCCATCCTTTACGGAGAAGGCTGGACCGGCGGCACAACTCCCCTGATGGAAAACCGGCGGGCGAGCCAGGCCAACATCAAAAAGATCACGGCTTCCGAGGGGGCCATCGGCGCGGTCGCGGTGTTCAACGACGCGATCCGGGACGGCCTGAAGGGCAGTGTGTTCAACGCAAAGGACCGGGGCTACATCAGCGGAATCATCAGCAAAAACACAGCCGGACAGGTGGTTTTCGGACTGACCGGAGGCGTGAAGAACACGATGGTTTCCTGGTCGGTGCCGAATAACGGCGTTATCAACTATATGGCCTGCCATGACAATCATACGCTGTATGACCGGCTGCTGGCTTCCTGCTCCGTTGAAACTCCTGAGGAACGCCTGAGAATGAACCGCTTCGGCACTTCGATCATCATGATCGGCAAGGGAATTCCCTTCTTCCTGGCCGGGGAGGAGATCCTGCGGTCCAAGGGCGGGGATGCCAACAGCTATAAGTCTTCCGACGAAGTGAACAATATCCGCTGGGACGACCTGACGGCCGGCAGCGACAACATGGCGATGCGGGACTTCTACCGCGGGCTGATTGCCCTGCGGAAAGCCAACGCCTTTATCACCGGCGGGGAGATTGCCTGCGAGGTGCTGGAGGACAGCGCGATTGAGGTCCGCTGGACAGAAAATGAAAAGACAGTCGCGTACGCGCTGATTAACCCGCGCGGAGACCGGGAGGCGGTCCTGCCGGAAGGGGAATGGCAGGCGCTGCTGTACAACGAAACGATTGATCCGGAAGGCACACAGACGCTCAGCGGAACGGTGAACGTTGCCGGCCGTACGGTACTGCTGGTCCGGGCCCGGTAAACAGGAAAGAGGATTGTATGAAGAGCATTCTGATCAGGGATACGACCCGGGAGGAACGGGCAGCCATCGTGGCGGAGGCTATCGGGAATATCGAGGGCGCCTGCGACGGCTGCGCTCCCGGAATCATCCGGATGTATGAGGAATACATTGAAGGCCGGATGGAACTCCGGGAAGTGAACGCCGCCTTCCGTACCGGCTATGTTTCCGGCAGAGAAGGACCGGAAAAAACAGGATGCGGAATACTGTAAGGAACCCCTTAAGCTGCCGGGCAACCGGCAGCTTTTTCATGCCGGGCCTGGCTTGCTTATTCCACCGCAACCCCCTATAATGGGTTCAGGAAAAGAGGTGGGTGGACCGTGAGACGGGAGAGGAATCAGTACATTTTTGCTTCGGAACTGATCCGGAAGAACCGGAAACATCATATCCGCACCGCGGTTCTGCTCCTGCTGCCGATCCTGATTGTTCTTCTGTGGGTGGTGAACTTTACCCTTTCCCACCGGGTGCTGCTTCGGGAAGAAAAACTGACAATCCTGAACCTGCCGCCGGATCTGGAAAACTACTCCATCCTTCATATCAGCGATCTTCACGGCGAAAGATTCGGCGAAGGCCAGAAGGGGATCGATTCAGTCCTGGACAACGTCCGCTATTCCTGTGTGGTGATGACCGGCGACATGCTGGGAGAGGACGGAGATGTCGGCCCCTTGCTGGAGCTGATTGACCTGATGCCGCATGATACGCCGAAGTTCCTGATTGCCGGCGATACGGACGGACCGTTTATTGAGACAAAGGCGCACAGCAGCCTTTCTGTCTATACGGACTGGGCGGACCGGCTGATTGCGGCGGGTGTGACGATTGTTGACAAGCCAGTGCTGATTACCCGGGAAAAAGGCAGGCTCTGGATTGTTCCGGAAAGCGTGTATACGCTGGATCTGTGGCGTCTGCAGGGGACTGTTGAGGATCAGCTGGATTCGCTGAACAAACGGGCTGCCTCCTTAACCGCAGATGACGCGGCACGGATCCGTTCGCTGGAATATGAGCTGCAGCGGATCGAAGAACTGAAGGAAATCAAAAAACAGTTTTTACCAACCGATATACAGGTAGTGCTGGCCCATACCCCGCTGAGCGAGGAATATGTTTCAGATATGATTGCCGGAGCAGAAAAGGACAATGTTTATTCCCTGCGCTATGCGTCCCTGATCCTGGCCGGGCATTATAACGGCGGACAATGGAGGATTCCCTTTGTCGGTGCCATTTATGTACCGGAACTGGGCTGGCTCCCGAAGGATCAGGAAATACAGGGGCTGAGCTATGTTAACGGAATTCCACAGTATATCAGCCCGGGAATGGGATCCGATCCTCATTATGAGCATCAGCCGGGCCGGGTCTTTAATAATCCTGTAATCACAAAGATTACATTAACCAGGAAAGCAGAGAGATAAAAACCATGTTCCGTTTTCGCCGGGAAAGGCGGGGACGTCGTGAAATCAACATGACGGAGGGCCCGCTGCTTCCCAGAATCCTGGCCTTTTCAGGACCGCTGATCCTGACGGGTATTCTGCAGCTTTTGTATAACGCGGCGGATGTGATTGTGGTGGGCAATTATGCAGGCCACGAAGCCCTGGCCGCGGTTTCCTCCACCGGTTCCCTGATTAACCTGCTGGTAAATGTCTTCATGGGCCTGGGCGTCGGGGCAAGCGTGGCGGTGGCCCGGAACTACGGCGCACGGGATGTGAAAGCGCTGCGCAAGGCGGAGCATACAGCCATGACGCTTGCCCTTTTCATGGGCGTTGCGGTGGGAATCTTCGGGTTCCTGGCGGCCCGGCCGCTGCTTCAGATGATGGATTCCCCGCCGGACGTGATTGACGGCGCGACGCTTTATGTGCGGATCTATTTCCTGGGGATGCCCGCCAATATGCTGTACAATTTCGGCGCGGCCACCATGCGCGCGGTCGGGGATACCAAACGTCCCATGGTTTACCTGATGATTTCCGGCCTGGTGAATGTCCTGCTGAATCTGCTGCTGGTCATTGTGTTCCATATGGATGTGGCCGGCGTGGCAATCGCTACGGTGGCCAGCCAGGTGGTCAGCATGGTGCTGGTGCTGCTGTGCCTGTTCCGCACCCGCGGCGTGACCCAGCTGAACCTGCGGGAATGCCGGATCGACGGAAAGAGCCTGCGGGAGATCCTGCGCATCGGCCTGCCGGCCGGTCTGCAGGGAAGCCTGTTCTCCATTTCCAATGTGCTGATTCAGTCTTCGGTCAACTCCTTCGGCTCCCTGGTGGTTGCCGGAAACGGGGTGGCGTCCAATATTGAAGGCTTTGTTTATACGGCGATGAACGCCCAGCACCAGGCGGACATGACCTTTGCCAGCCAGAACTACGGAGCCGGCAAGGCTGACCGGGTGCGGAAGACGCTCTGGTGCTGCCTGGGAATCGTTACGGTGATCGGCCTGGGAATGGGCCTGCTGATCCTGTTGTTCGGCGCGCCCCTGATGAGCCTGTACAATTCCGAGGCGCAGGTGATTTCGGACGGCCTGGTGCGCATGGGAATCATCATGCCCACGTATTTCCTCTGCGGACTGATGGATGTCATGGTCGGCCAGCTGCGGGGAATCGGCTATTCCATCATGCCGATGATCGTTTCCCTGACCGGAGCCTGTCTGCTGCGGATCGTCTGGATTATGACGGTTTTCGCGCAGAACCATACCCTGACGGTCCTGTATATGTCCTATCCGGTGTCGTGGTTTGTGACTTTCGCGATCCACTTCCTCTGTTATATGCTTGTGGCCCGGAAACGTCTTGATCAGCTGAAGGCTGTTCCGGCGCAGGACTGACCCGTCTGAAGGAGGGCGGAATGATGGATGCCGCGGTATCTGCTGCCCGGGAAAAACTGAAAAATGTGACGCCGCTGAAGAAAGACTGCGGCCGCGTCTGCAATGCTGCCTGCTGCCGCCCTCTGGAGGGGGAGGAAACAGGCATGCTGCTTTTTCCCGGGGAGGCGGAGGCCTACACGGACCGGGAAGACTGGAAGATCCGGCATACCGCTCAGGGAGAACTGGTGGTTTGCTCCGGCAGCTGCAACCGGGAGGAACGGCCGCTTTCCTGTCGGCTTTTTCCGCTGCTGCCTCTGATCGGAGAAGACGGGACGATCCGGGTAGTAACGGATCTGCGGGCAAAGGCGGTCTGCCCGCTGGCCCGGCAGGGGAAAAGCGCCCTGGATCCGGCGTTCATTGAGGCGGTTCGGGAGGCAGGAAAGCTGCTGGCACAAAGCGAGGAGCAGGCTCTGTTCCTGGATGTACTGGAGGCAGAACAGGAGGAGCTGAAGGAACTCAGGAGGCAATTCATAATTCATAATGATACAGACTGGTAGTCGTGGGAAGGGGATGAGTCTCGTGGCGGAACAAGTCAAAGTGGATCGTGAAGTATTCGGGAACGGTGAAAACCTGCTGGTCTGCGGCAGCGTGATGAAACTGCCGGATGAGATCCGCGCGCTGGCCGGCAAGGCGCAGTGCGTGTATGTGGATCCTCCCTTTATGACCGGCGAAAAGTTTATGCGCCGCCGGCCCTATGGCGAAAAGGGCTGGAAGACGGGCGCGCCCGCGCCGCGCTATCCGGCCTATGACGACCGGTATACCAGCGAGAAACAGTACCTGCGCCTGCTGAGACGGGTGATCTCTGTCGCGAAAACGCTCCTGAACGAGACCGGCGTGTTCTATCTTCACCTGGACTGGCGTATGGCAGCCCAGGCCCGGCTGATGTGTGACCGGGAATTCGGCAAGACCCGCTTCCTGAACGAAATCATCTGGGCATACGAAAGCGGCGGCCGGAGCAAAAAGACTTTTTCCCGCAAGCACGATACCATCCTGCTCTACGCGAAGGGAAAGGACTATTTCTTCGACCTGACCCGGGTGCCGCTTCCCCGCGGGGACGGAAAGCGGAATCACATGGCCCGCGGCCGGGATGAACAGGGGAGAATGTTCTCCTATATCACTTCCAACGGAAAAGAGTACCGGTATTACGACGATGAACCGGTTTATCCCAGCGACGTCTGGTCGGATATCAGTATCCTGCAGCAGCGGGATCCGGAGCGGACCGGTTACGCAACCCAGAAGCCCCTGAAGCTGCTGGAGCGGCTGCTGCTGCCGGTGACCAATCCGGGGGATCTGGTGGTGGATCTGTGCTGCGGCAGCGGAACGGCGCTGGAGGAGGCGCAGAAGCTGGACTGCCGTTTTGCCGGCCTGGACCTGAATCCGGAGGCGGTGGCGGTGTCCCTTTCCCGGCTGAAGCCGGAAAACCTGACGGTGATCTGTCCCTGCGGCGGAAAGGCGGAGCTGCTGGCGGAAAATGAGGCGGAACGCTTCCGGATGGACGGGCTGGAGGTGGAGAATCCGGCATTCCCTGCCCGGACAACGCCGCTGGACAACCTGGAAAGCTGGGATACCGGCGTGATCGAGGAAGGCATTTTCCGGGCGGAGCAGAGTTTCCGGCGCAGCTACCGCTATCCGGAACTGCAGCAGTCGCTGAAGACGGAAAAACCGGTAGCCGCGGTTATGACCACAGACGCCGCGGGAATCCGCCGGGCGTATGAAATAAAATAGTTATGCGATCGCCGTTCGCCGGTTTTTACTGCTTTGCAGAAAAACCGGACGGCTGTAGCAAAGGATTTGTTGTCCGCAACTTCAATCGTCGCGACTCCCCGCAGGGGAGCTCGCTTGTTTCAGTTGACCTCAGCTCTGACAAAGCATCCGCCACCGGCGGTTGTCAGAGCTTCGCCCAAATTGAAATTTGGACAAATCCGTTTGTTCCCCTTGTCTTTTGCGGGAACCGATGATACGATACTTTTAAGGCACAGCGGGAAAGCTTTCCGCTGCAGGAATAACAGTGAATGATGAATTGCGAATTTTGAATTGGAGGATCTGTATATGGCACCGAAGAAAACCGCAAAACCCGAAAAAGCTCCCGCTTCTGAAGGCAGCAGCATTCAGGAGGAAAAGCTCAAAGCGCTGGAGCACGCGCTGGCTGATCTGGACAAGCAGTTCGGCAAGGGTGCCGTGATGAAAATGGGATCCGACGCTGTGAACCGCGACATCCCCGTGATCCCCACCGGCTGCCTGACGCTGGATTATGCCCTGGGCGTGGGCGGTATTCCGCGGGGCCGTATTGTTGAAATTTACGGTCCGGAATCTTCCGGTAAAACCACCGTTGCCCTGCATGTGGTGGCGGAGGCGCAGAAGGCCGGCGGCATCGCCGCTTTTGTGGACGCGGAGCATGCGCTGGATCCGCTTTACGCGAAGAAGCTGGGCGTCAATATTGACGAGCTTTACGTTTCCCAGCCGGATACCGGTGAGCAGGCCCTGGAGATTACCGAGGCGCTGGTGCGCAGCGGCGCGCTGGACGTTGTGGTAATCGACTCCGTGGCGGCCCTGGTGCCGAAGGCTGAAATCGACGGTGAGATGGGTGATTCCTTTGTCGGCCTGCAGGCCCGCCTGATGAGCCAGGCCCTGCGCAAGCTGACCGGTGTCATCAACAAGACCGGCTGCGTGGCGGTGTTCATCAACCAGCTGCGTGAAAAGGTCGGCGTCATGTACGGCAATCCGGAGACGACCCCCGGCGGCCGTGCCCTGAAGTTCTATTCCTCCGTCCGCCTGGATGTCCGCAAGGGTGAGGCGCTGAAGAACGGCTCCGAAATCATCGGTAACCACACCAAGGTCAAGGTGGTCAAGAACAAAGTGGCCCCGCCTTTCCGCGTGGCTGAATTTGACATTATCTACGGCGAAGGGATCAGCAAGGAAGGAACCCTGCTGGATATGGCTGTGGAGTACGGCATCATCAACAAGAGCGGCGCCTTCTTCTCCTACGGGGAACAGCGCCTGGCTCAGGGCCGGGACAATGCCCGTATCTACCTGCGGGAGAATCCGGAACTGACCGCGGAAATCGACAAGAAGGTCCGCGCGATCCTCTTCGCGCCCAAGGACATCACTCCGGATGAAGCCAAGGCTGTGGAAGCCCAGAAGCAGGAGGAAGAGGACGATCTCGCCCTGCTGGAAGAGGATATCTGATCATCCTGAATACCACATTAGCACTCTCGATGCAAGAGTGCTAATTTTTGCTTGCAATTCATGCATTGGGGTGCTAAAATACTTGTGTCAAAAGGATTGAGGCCCGGCAAAGGACTGCCGGGCACATTTTTCAGAGTTTATTATTTACGGAGGTTTATATGGCAATGAAAAAGGAAAAAGGTGCCGTATCGATTGACGCGCAAAATATAATGCCGGTGATCAAGCGCTGGCTGTATTCAGACAAGGATATTTTCCTGCGGGAGGCAGTTTCCAACGCCTGCGACGCCATCACCAAGTTCCGGATGCTGCATCCGGACAGCGAAGAGGCCATGAGCGTCACCGTCACCGTGGATAAGGAGAAGAAGCAGATTACGATCTCCGATACCGGTATCGGCATGACCGCGGAGGAAGTCCGCAAATACATCAACCAGGTGGCTTTCTCCGGCGCGGCGGAGTTTATGAAGCAGTTTGAGAACGAGAAACCTGAGGAGAAGGGCGATATCATCGGTCACTTCGGCCTGGGTTTCTACTCTGTCTTTATGGTCAGCGAAAAGGTGGAGATCCAGACCCTCAGCAGCGAGGGAGAGGCGGAGCCGGTTCACTGGGTTTCCGAGGACGGCATGAGCTTCGAGCTCTCCGGCGGCAAGCGCAAGGCCCACGGTACGGACGTTATTCTGCATATCACCGATGAGGAAAAGGAATTCCTGGACGTGTGGAAGGTCCGCGAGGTTCTGAACCGCTACTGCGGCTATATGGCCTATCCGGTCATGCTGGAGGACGCCAACGCGAAGCCTGTGGAGAAGGATGTGCCTGTCGGGGATGAAAAGAATGAGGACGGCACGCCGAAGACCGAAAAGGTGCTCGAGGTTCCGAAGCCCCAGCAGATCAATGAGACCGCGCCCCTGTGGCTGAAGAAGCCCTCCGAATGCACGGACGAGGAGTATAAGGAGTTTTATCACAAGGTCTTCATGGACTTTGACGATCCGCTGTTCTGGATTCACCTGAACGTGGATTATCCCTTCAACCTCAAGGGAATCCTGTACTTCCCGAAGCTGAAGAATGATTTCGGCACCCATGAGGGACAGATCAAGCTCTTTGCCGGCCAGGTCTTTGTGGCGGACAACATCAAGGAAGTCATTCCGGAGTTCCTGATGCTGCTCAAGGGCGTGATCGACTGCCCCGACCTGCCCCTGAACGTCAGCCGTTCCTTCCTGCAGAACGACGGCTATGTGAAAAAGATCAGCGCCCACATCACCAAGAAGGTGGCGGACAAGCTGAACAGCCTTATGAATACGGAGCGGGAAACCTACGAAGGCTACTGGGACGATATCGCTCCCTTTGTCAAGTACGGCTGCATCAAGGACAGCAAGTTCTACGACATGGTGAAGGGCTCCGTCCTCATGAAGAAGACTGACGGAAAATACTGCACCATCGCGGAATACAAGACCGCCAACTTCGACAAGACTGAGAAGAAGGTCTACTACACCAACGATGAGAAGCGGCAGGCGGCCTCCGTCAAGCTGTATACGGACCGGGGCATTGAGGTCGCGGTCATGAATACCCTGATCGACGGTAATTTCATGTCCTTCATGGAATACCAGGGCAAGGAGGAAGACCGGGTCACCTTCGCCCGGGTGGACGCGGACATTGACGGCCTGAAGGAGGAATCCGAGGAAGGCAAGGATCTGGACGCCGAAAAGCTGCAGACGCTCTTCCGGGGCGCCCTGGGCAAGGATAACCTGGAAGTGAAACTGGAATCCCTGGGAGACGCGGACATGACCGCCATGGTCACCGAGGATGAGCAGATGCGCCGCTACAAGGAAATGAGCCGTCTCTACGGCCAGAATTTCCCGATACCGGACAGCTTCACCCTGGTGCTGAACCGCCGCAATTCCACCGTGCAGGCACTGGCCCAGCGGGATCCGGAGGATGAAACCACAAAGATGCTTTGCTGCCAGGTGTATGACCTGGCCCGCATGGCAGCCCAGCCGCTGGAAGCGGAGGAGATTACCGCCTTCCTGGACCGCAGCCGCAAGCTGCTGGCCATGATGGTCAACAAATGATATTGTTTTGAATCACGAACGGAAAGAGGGGAAAAGCAATGGTTCTTTGCATTGTCTCCGCTCCATGCAGAGTCTGAGGATCTGTGTGGAGTAAATGACATTTCCTCAGGCTTTGCTCTTTCATTCTCAAAAAAATGAAATGGAGCAAAGAATATGGGAAACAACAGAAAATTAAGAGATTTTTATATCCTGTGGAGTACCCAGAGCCTTTCACATCTGGGCAGCGCCATGACCAGCTTCGCGCTGACCCTGTGGTTGTTTGACAAGACGGGTTCAGCCCTCAGCACGGCCGCCCTGACGATCTGCACCTATGCGCCCTATGTGGTTATGAGCATCTTCGCCGGGGCCATATCGGACAAATTCGACAAGAAGAAGACCATGCTGGTCTGCGACGCGCTGGCAGCGCTGACCACCGTGCTCGTGTTTGTCCTGTACAAGACGGATACGCTGTCCATGTGGCATCTGTATGTCATCAACGCTTTTTCAGGGCTGATGAATACGGTGCAGCAGCCGGCCTCGGAAGTGGCCAACACGCTGTTGGTGCCGAAGGAACAGTATCAGAGAACCAGCGCTTTGCAGTCGCTGTCCAGGTCTCTGGTCAGCATCGGGAACCCGCTGCTGGCGACGGCGCTGTACGGCCTGGCGGGGCTGGATACGGTGCTTGCCGTGGATCTGGCAACTTTTGCCGTGGCTTTCGTGGCACTGCTGCTGTTTATCCGGCTGCCTGCTGTCAGTGCGGAAACCGGAAAACAGGAAAAGGTCCTTAAGCTGGCGAAAGAGGGACTGCGGTTCCTGAAGACGCATCCGCTGATCCTGGACGTGATCCTGTTCATGTCCGGGGTGAACCTGGTGGCTTCGGCCTTTGACGCGGTGCTTCCGGCGCTGGTCATTCCCCGGTACGGCGACAGTGTTCTGGGAATCGTCGCTTCCTGCTCCGGGATTGCCATGGCGCTGGGCAGTCTGCTGGCAACGGCGATGCCCAAACCCGGGAACCGGGTGCGCGTCATTTATCTGACCATGCTCTTTTCCCTGGGAACGGAAAACTTCCTGCTGGCATTTTCCCGCAGCCCTGTTCTGTGGTGCGCCGGGCAGGTCATCGGGTGGATCCTGGTGCCGCTTATGGGCGCCAACCAGAACGTGATCATGCGCAACAGCATACCGGTGGAATTGCAGGGAAGAGTTTACGCGTGCAGGAACACGATGCAGTTTTTTACGATTCCGATCGGCCTGGCCCTGGGCGGGTTCATGGTGGACAACCTCTGTGAACCGTTCATGGAAGCCAACGGCGCGGACGGATGGCTGACCCTGCTGTTCGGAACCGGGAAAGGCTCCGGCGCGTCGCTGATGATGTTTGTGCTGGGTGTGGCCGGAGTGGTCCTGTGCCTGTTCATGGGCCGGAGACTGAAAAAGTACCGGTACTCGGACGATATGCTTCCGGAAGAATCTGCCGGACAGTAACTGAAGAATCAAGCGGTATACGTCTGTTTCGGACGTATACCGCTTTTTGAGTTGAACTGACCGGAGAGGAATGATATCATGGCATTGCGGCGGCTGAGCCGCGTGAAATCAAAAGATGAATTCTGATCAGGGGGACCTGCATGCTCGAATTAAAGAACATTGTGAAGGATTATTCGGCGGGCGACGCCAGGGTGGAGGCGCTCCGGGGTGTGGACCTGGAGTTCGGCGAAAGTGAATTTGCCGCGATCCTGGGGCCGTCCGGCTGCGGAAAAACAACGCTGCTGAATATTATCGGCGGCCTGGACCGGTACACCTCCGGCGATCTGGTGATCCGGGGAAAATCCACAAAACAGTTTACGGAACGGGACTGGGATACCTACAGGAATCATTCGGTGGGTTTTGTATTCCAGAGCTATAACCTGATTCCGCACCAGACGGTGCTTTCCAACGTGGAACTGGCCCTGACCCTTTCCGGCGTCAGCCGGGAGGAGCGCCGCCGCAGGGCAGCGGAAGCGCTGGAGAAAGTAGGTCTGGGAGACCAGCTGAAGAAAAAGCCGAATCAGCTCAGCGGCGGCCAGATGCAGCGCGTCGCCATTGCCCGTGCGCTGGTAAACAACCCGGAGGTCCTGCTGGCGGATGAACCGACCGGCGCGCTGGACAGCGAGACCAGCATCCAGGTCATGGAGATCCTGCGTCAGGTGGCGAAGGACCGGCTGGTGATCATGGTGACCCATAACCCGGAACTGGCGGATCAGTATGCCACCCGGATAATCCGCCTGCTGGACGGTAAAATTGTCAGTGACAACGCCGCTGAAGCGGAGCATACCGGGGCGGAGGAAGCGACCGCGGAAAACGCGTCGGCACGGAAAACCTCCATGGGCTTCCTGACCGCGCTGAACCTGAGCCTGAACAACCTGATGACCAAAAAGGGCCGGACTATTCTGACGGCTTTTGCCGGATCTATCGGCATCATCGGCATCGCGCTGATCCTGAGTCTGTCCAACGGCGTGAACCGTTATATCGAGCGGGTACAGCGGGATACGCTGTCCTCCTATCCGGTGCAGATTGACGAGCGTACCGTGGACATGACGGATACCATGGCCGGGCTGATGGATATTGACCTGGAGGGAAAGGAACGGGCGGACGGCAAGGTATATTCCGGCAGCCGCATGACCCAGCTGATGAGCTCCTGGATGAGCGGCGTGACGGAAAACGACCTGGCCGGCTTCAAAACCTGGCTGGAGGATCCCGCCAACGATATTGACCGGTATGTTTCCGGTATCCGCTATGAATACAATACACCGCTGCTGCTGTACCGCATGGATCTGGACAAGCCCCTGCAGGTCAATCCGTCCACGGTGATGGAATCCTCCGGCATGGCGGATATGATGAACATGATGGGCTCGGGAACCGGTATCCAGGAAACCATGATGAACACCACGGCCCGCCGGATGAATGTGTTCACGCCGCTGCTGAACAACGATGAGCTGCTGAGGTCCCAGTATACCGTGCTGGCCGGCCGCCTGCCGGAGGCGATGGACGAAGTGGTCGTCATGCTGAACAGCCGGAATGAGCAGAGCGATTACACCCTGTATTCCATCGGCCTGCGGGACCAGAGCGAACTGAAGGAACAGTTTGAGCAGCTGATGCGCGGCGTGCCGATTGAAACGGAAGAGCTGGAGTTTAGCTATGACGAACTCCTGAGTATGCGTTTCCGGATGCTGCTGAACACAGATGTCTTTACCAAATCGGGAACGCTGTGGACGGATAACTCCGGGGACGCGGATTACATAGCCCGCAAGCTGCAGGACGGTATGGAGCTGAAGATTGTGGGTGTGGTGAAACCTGCGAAGAGCGGGCTGTCCGCTGAATCCGGCGGAATCGGCTACCGGACGGAACTGGTGGATTATCTGCTGGAACAGGTACGTGACAGTGAAATTGCCCGGGAACAGCTGGCGAATCCCGGAACGGATGTTTTTACCGGCCAGCCCTTCTCCGCTGTGGCACAGGACGCCCTTTCCCTGCTGGACTCCATGGAAGTGGAAGACTTTATGGAAATGCTGGAAAGCAAAGGGCTGATTCCGGCGGGCATGATTCCGAAGGAGTACCGGACGTTCCTGACCAAGGATCTGCTGAAGCAGTTTGTCGGCCAGGGCGTCATGATGATCAGCGGCAACACGCTGGAAGCGAATCTGGAAAAGATGGGCATCAGCGATCCGGATAAGCCGGCCTCCGTCTATATTTATCCGAAGGATTTCGAATCCAAGAACCGGATCACTGAAAAGATCGAGGGGTATAACGCGCAGGCGGGCGAGGAACATGCCGTGCGCTATACGGATTATGTCGGCCTGATGATGGATTCCGTAACGACCATTGTCAATGCAATCTCCTATGTGCTGGTGGCGTTTGTGGCGATTTCCCTGGTGGTTTCCTCCATCATGATCGGAATCATCACCTACATCAGCGTGCTGGAGCGCACCAAGGAAATCGGTATCCTGCGGGCGATCGGCGCGAGCCGCCGGGATGTGTCCCGCGTCTTTAACGCGGAAACGCTCATTGTGGGCTTTGCAGCGGGTGTGATCGGTATCCTGGTTACGCTGGGCCTGACGGTTGTTGCCAATATTATCCTCAGCAACCTGACCGGTATTCCGGATATTGCCGCCCTGCCGCCTGTTGCAGGCGTGATCCTGGTGGGCATTTCCATGCTGCTGACGCTGATTGCGGGCATCATTCCCTCCCGGATTGCCAGCCGGAAAGATCCGGTCGTGGCGCTGAGAACGGAGTAAGATTTTCAATTCAGAATTCAGAATTAAGAATTCAGAATTATATGTGAGATGACTACGATCAGGTATTATCCTGACTGGAAGAATAAAGACTCTGATCATTATGAATTATGAATTGTGAATTAACGACAAGGGGGATGGACTATGTTCAGTGAAGCTAAAGGCGATTCCGTACAGATCGCGAGGGAATATATGGATTCCCTGCTGGTGGAAAGCCGGGTGGTCGGCGCGGTGAAGCCGGATACCGCGTTCCGTTTCCTGGGGGAGAATTTCAGCATGCCCTTTATGACCGCGGCGCTCAGCCATCTGGATCTGGTGTCCATGGCGGAGGGCGCGAAGCAGGCCGGTGCCTGCGTCAGCATCGGTATGGGCGGCAATGAGGAAATGGGCAGGGTTCTGTCCACCGGTGCGAAGGTGATCAAGATCATCAAGCCCTACGCGGATGAAAAGGAAATCCTGGACCGCCTGGAATATGCGGAGGCCAACGGCGCGCTGGCGGTGGGCATGGACGTGGAACATGCTGTCAATGTGGAGGACGCGGAGGATTCCGTGGTCATGGGGCTGCAGATGAAGCAGCCGACCCTGGCAGAGCTGGGGAAGTATATCCGGGCGACAAAGCTGCCCTTCTTCATCAAGGGCGCGCTGAGCCCGGCGGACGCGCTTCGCTGCCGGGACCTGGGCGCTGCCGGACTGATCCTGAGTCATCACAACGGCCTGATGAGATATGCCGTACCTCCGGTGATGATCCTGCCGGAAATCCGGAAGGCTGTCGGAAGGGATCTTCTGCTGATTGCGGACGGCGGCATTGAAACCGGCTTTGACGCCTTCAAGGCGCTGGCCCGCGGGGCGGACGCCGTCACCATGGGTAAAGCGCTGATGGGCCCTCTGAAGGAAAAGGGAGCGGAGGGCGTCAGGGACACCCTGCTGAAAGCTAACGGCCAGCTGCAGGCCATGATGATCCGTACCGGAACGAAAAACCTGAAGCACATGGATCCTTCCGTCATCTGGGAACCGGTGCAGTACCGTCACGGATAACAGAAAAGCAATGAAAAACGTCCCCGGCCGGATCGGCCGGGGACGCTGTTTTATTCCTTGGGGAGCATGGACGCGCTTTTAATGCGCCTGCCCAGGCGGCGTTCCGTGTAGTCCCGCAGCAGGCTGAAGGGGGCGGTTTCTCCCGGGGCGTTGACCCATCCCGCGGAACCGGTGGTCAGCGCTTTCCGCATCCAGCGGATCTGCCCGGGGGCCAGCGGAGCCTGATCCCGGCGGCTCCGGCAGTTTTCACAGCAGATACCGCCCTCTTCCGCGTCAAAGAAAAGCGGGGCGTTTTCCTCCGGTTTTTTGCCGCAGAACACGCAGTGGTTCAGCCGGGGTTTGAAGCCCTGGCAGGCGGAGAAGTGCAGCAGGAACCCGGCCAGCAGCGGTTTCCATTCCTGATCGGAAAAGGTCAGCCGGGACAAGGTGTGAAGCAGCAGCATGAACAGCTCCTGCTGTTCCTGTTCAGGTTCGGCCACGGCTTCCGCCAGGTTCAGCAGCCAGATGCCGCAGGTCAGCCGGTCATAGTCGTTCCGCAGAGGATAGAAGGTTTCAATCAGTTTGACGGAGGTTACCGTGATGTGTCCGCCGTTTTCGTGCAGCATATAATCCCCCAGCGCGAACAGCTCGCCGGAGTTCAGGTTGTGGGATTTGGGCTTGCGGCAGTTCCGGATGATGGCGTCAATGCGCCCCCGGGAAGGGGACAGCAGGGTGACCATCCGGTCGTTGTCCCGGTAGTTGACGTGCCGCAGCACAATGGCGGTGTTTTCTGTCTGAATCATGGTATCCTCAGCGCTTACAGGCCGTTTGCAGGTTGGCGGATTCTTAAAGCTATGCTATCATATGGAACAGTTGAATGCAAGAAACTGACAGGGTTTTCTTCGGAAGGAGGGACCGGCGTGGATGAACTGCTGCTTCGCAAGGCGCAGCGCGGTGATCCGGAGGCGTTTGAACAGCTGATCGGGCCGCTGGAGCAGCTGATCTGGCGAATATGCTGGCACTATACAGGGAACCGGGAGAGCGCCGAGGACTGCGGCCAGGAGACCATGCTCCGGATCTGGCGGAGCCTGGACAGCTACCGGAACGACTGCGCCCTGGAAAGCTGGGTGTACCGGATCGCTGCCAACTGCTGCATGGATTACCTGCGGAAGAAAAAACGGGATAAAAACGTATCGGTGGAGCCGCTGCGGGAGCAGGGGTTTGACCCGGCGGATCCCAATCCGGGAACCGAAGAGCAGGTAGTTGCCGCGGATGAACGTCAGCGCCTGCGGGAGGCCATTACGCAGCTGCCGGAGGACCAGCGGGAAGCACTGATCCTGACCCAGCTGGAAAAGGTCCCCTATGAGGAAGCGGCAAACCGTCTAGGGGTTTCGGAGGGAACCGTCAAAAGCAGGGTCAACAGGGCGAAAACCCGGCTGAAAGAAATCCTGTCGGAGGAAAGGGAACTTTCTCCGCCGGGGAACGTCCAAAGAAATGAAAGGAGGTCGCGGTCATGAATCAGACAGATATGGAAAAAAACCTGCAGGCTGATCCGGAACTGGACGCTGTGCTGGAACAGATGTCCGGGGAAGTTCCGCCCATGCCCGCGGACTTTCATGACAAATGGATGAATGCCATCCGGGCGGAAGCCGCACAGAACGCGTCCGCGCCGGAAGAAAAAACCGAAAAGAAAGTTGTGTCCCTGACCCGTTGGACCAGGATCCTCAGCATTGCCGCGGTCTTTATTTTCCTGATCGGAGGCACAGCCCTGTACCGGAATTCCAGGGGTTCCCTGATGCCGGCAGCGGATAAGACGGAGGCGGCGGTCATGGCGGACCTGGCGTCCGAGGCCCGGGAAGAGTCAGCGGAGGAAACGGAAGAGGAACCGGACATCCGGAAAAAGAATGCCGCCGCCATGACGCTTGCGGCGGGCGCGCCTCAGGCCGCGTCCGAAGCGGAAGCACCGGAGACCTGGTCGGAAGCGGCGGCTTATGACGCAGAACCGGCCCTGGCAATGGGAGCAGCATCCATGGAAACCGCGGAGACGGAGTATGACGCGGCGGAGGAACCGATGCCCCTGCCGCAGGCGACGGCCATGCCCACGATGCCGGCTGCTGTGCCGGAGGAGGCTGAGGCCGATACATCGGAAGCGGAGCAGACGGAGGAAGTCCCCGGACTGCTGCGGCAGGCGGGAGAGTTCATCACGGATATGGGTGATTTCCTGCTGGCGGCGCTGCCCTACCTGGCTGTGCTGGCGGTACCGGCTGTCATCGCGGCGGTTCTGCGCCGGCGGAAAAAGAACGGATAACACAGCGGAGAAGAAACATGATCCTGTATCATATGAGCGAGTCCCTGGAGGAAGGGAAGGAACTGATTCCGGATTACAAGAAAAACGCGTCCCTGGTTGAGCCCTTTGTCAAAGCGCTGAATATCAGCGTTGAAATGTTCCAGATCCTGATGCTGAACGCGAAATATTTCGGAAGTGTTCTTGCCAAATACGAATTGTCCGGCATGCCGACGCATGAAATCAAATGGGGAACGGAAGGTATTTTTGAGTATATCCGCCGGAAGGAATTCCCCGATCAGATCAGCCGGGTAAGGTGCAATTATTTCTATCCGGACCTGAAGCGGTGCAGCGAACTGTATTATGAGGACTGGGGGGAAGCCTCCGAAGAGGAACGCGCGAAGATCCGGCTTTATGAGGTGGAAGCGGCGGGAAGGACAGCCGTTTATGACATGAGGCTGTTTGATGAGGCTTTCGATATTCTGTATGAGGGAACCGCCGCGGCGGATATAGCGCGCTGTATGGAGCTGGCAAGATAGTACTTCCGCGGGGAAAAGGGAAATGATCCGGTTATGGAGATCCTGAGCGACGGGGCTGCAACCGTAAAGCAGGAGCTGGACAAAACCATACTGGAAGAGATCCGGAACAAATAACACAGGGAGATAGGGACAATGGAACTGTTTGATCTGTATACGAAGGACCGGGAACCAACAGGAAAGAAGATGGTGCGCGGCGACAGGGTTCCGGAAGGACTGTACCGGCTTGTTGTGCATGTGTGCATTTTTGATCAGGAAGGCCGGATGCTGATCCAGCAGCGCCAGCCCTTCAAACACGGCTGGTCCAACCTCTGGGATATTACGGTGGGCGGAAGCGCGGTGGCCGGAGACACCAGCCGGTCGGCCGCGGAAAGGGAAACCCGTGAGGAAATCGGACTGGATATAGACCTGTCCGATGCCCGTCCGGCGCTGACGCTCAACTGGGAGCATGGCTTTGACGATTATTACCTGCTGACGCGGGACGTGGATCCGGCGAGCCTGAACCTGCAGTATGAGGAAGTACAGGCAGTCCGCTGGGCTGCACTGGAGGAAATCCTGGAAATGATTGATGACGGACGGTTTATTCCTTATGAAAAGGGCCTGATTGAGCTGCTCTTTTTCCAGAGGAATCACCGGGGCGCCCATACACGGAAAGATACCACGGGAGCCTGATCCCTGTGATAAGAGGAAATATGGATAAAAACACGCTGTATGTTACCGATCTGGACGGAACCCTGCTGCGGAGTGACGCGACCCTCTCCCCGTATACGATTTCAACGATCAACAGGCTGACGGAACAGGGCCTCGCGTTCACTTACGCAACGGCCCGGTCCATTGAAAGCGCACGGCCGATTGCGGGAGAACTGAATCTTCGTCTTCCGGCCATTACCCGCAACGGCGCTGTGCTGGCGGACAACGCTACCGGGAAACACCTGGAAAAGGCGCTTTTCACGGAAGAGGAAGTCGCCCTCCTGAAGGAAATGCTGACGGAACTGCCACGGTGCGGTTTTGTTTCCTGCTTTCTCGGGGAGGAAATGTTCAAGGCCTATGTCCCGGGGAACCTTGTTCCGGGAATGGTACAGTATGCGGATTATTACCGGGATGATCCCAAAATGAAACCGGTAAAAACCCTGGAGGAGATGTTCTTCGGCCAGCCTGGATATGTCACCCTGATTGACGACCGGGAGAAAGCCGCGAAAATCTATGAAAAAGTCCGGCAGTATCCCGGCTGGGAATGCATTTTCCAGAAGGATACCTACTGGGATGAGTACTGGGTGGAAGTCTGTCCGCGGAACTGTACCAAAGCCAAGGCGATCCTGAAGATGAAGGAACAGTACGGATTCCGGAAGGTGGTTGCTTTCGGGGATTCCGTCAATGATATGCCCATGTTCCGCGCTGCGGACGAAGCCTACGCGGTATCCAACGCGCTGGAGGCACTGAAGGAGATTGCGACCGGGGTGATCGGCGGCAATAATGAGGACGCGGTGGCGCGCTTCCTGGAAAGCCGGGCGGCGGAGACAGAAAAGTGACTGTGAGGGAACCGGAAGCAAAATACCGGTTCCTATTTTTCTGAATGAGTCCTGTATTCCGCGCTTTTCAGGAGATATGATCAGCATAGAAAGAGACTGAACAGGCTGAAAAAAGCAGAGAAGGGGGCAAAACGATGTACTGCGAGAAATGCAGGCGAATCTTTGAAGAAGAAAAATGCCCTGTCTGCAGGCACAGCCGGGTCCGGAATCCTGAACCCGGCGACCTGTGCTTTCTGACAGAGCAGGACTATGTGTCTTCGGGAATCCTGGAGGATGTACTGAAGCAGGACGGAATTCCGTACCTGAGGAAGGATGTCATGGGCGCCGGAATGGCTGTCAAGGTCGGTCCCATGCTGGACCGGGGCCGGTTCTATGTCATGTATGAAAAGCTGCCGGACGCCCGGGCAGTTGTGGAAGAGCTGTTCACCGGAATCCGGGATGAAGCCGGAGCGCCGGCGGATCAGGAGTGAGGACATGATTGCCGGTTTTGTGATCTGGAGCGCAGTAAGTCTTCTGCTGGTGGGAATCGGCGTCTGGTGCTGGCGGTCGGAAAAAGCCGTGGGCTTTTACACCGGCGTAAAGCCGCCGGAGGTGACGGACGTCCGGAAATATAACCGTTCCGTGGGAAAACTGTGGTTTGTCTACGCGGTGCTGTTTGAACTGCTGTATGTCCCGCTGCTGATTCCGGTGCTGCATCATTCCGGAATCCTGTGGTTTGGTCTCGGTACGCCTGTGATTACGGTCGGCCTGCTGATCGGCTATCACCGTGTCCTGCAGCGGTACAGAAAAGTGTAAACGTTTCCTTATTGGAAAAACCCGGGTCCTGTGATATATTGTTTTTATCAGAATGAAGAGAGGCTATGCTTTATGTTCTTTGATGAAAACAGGCTCAGGGATCCGGGTTTTTTTCGTGAGAACAGACTGGACGCGCACTCTGATCACGCGGTCGAGCCTGCGTACCGGCTGTGCCTGAACGGCCTGTGGAAATTTGCCAATGCGGTGAATCCCGCCCAGGTGAATCCCGGCTTTGAACAGCCGGAGTTTGACTGCCGCGGCTGGAACGATATCCATGTGCCTGCCCATATCCAGCTGGAAGGCTGGGGAACGCCCCAGTACGCCAATACGGAGTATCCCTGGGACGGGCTGGCGGATATCCGGCCCGGTGAGCTGCCGGAGAATTACAATCCGGTTGCCTGCTATGTGAAGTATTTCCGCCTGCCGGAGAATATGCAGGGCAAGCGGGTGTTTATTTCCTTCCAGGGCGTTGAGAGCTGCGTGGCCCTGTGGCTGAACGGAACCTATATCGGTTTCTCTTCGGACAGTTTCACGCCCCATGAATTTGAACTGACGGAGGCGCTTCGGGAGGGGGAGAATAAGCTGGCCTGCCGGGTCTACCGCTGGTGCTCCGGCAGCTGGCTGGAGGATCAGGATTTCCTCCGTTTTTCCGGAATCTTCCGGGACGTGTATCTTTATGCGGTCTCTTCCGTCCATGTATGGGATCTGAAGATCGTCGCGGAACCGGATGAAACCTTTGCGAACGGTATCCTGCGCTGGCAGGCAAAGACGGAAGCCCCTGCGGGAACCAGCCTGGCTGTCTGCCTGAAGGACGGGGATAAGGTGATCGCGGAGGGCGGCGGGGAAGTTTCCGGCCTGACGGAATCCAAAGGAGACCTTGCGGCGGAGAGGATCCGCCTCTGGTCCGCGGAAGATCCGTATCTCTATGAACTGCGGCTGACGCTGACTGCGCCGGACGGAACGGAGGAAACAGCGGTCCAGAAGGTGGGCTTCCGGAAGATTGAGATCCGGGACAGCGTTATCCGGGTGAACGGCGTCCGTGTGGTTTTCAAGGGCGTCAACCGTCATGATTTCTGCGGTGAAAGCGGCCGGGCGGTCACGGAGGAAAAGGTCCGCCGGGATCTGCTGACCATGAAGCGGAATAATATCAACGCCATCCGGACCAGCCATTATCCGAATGCCAGTATGCTTTACCGGCTGTGCGATGAGCTGGGCCTGTATATCATTGACGAGAACAACATGGAAAGCCACGGCATGTGGGACATGCTCTGGCAGGGCTATATCAAAACCGAACAGATGTTCCCCGGTGCGCAGAAGGCATGGGAACCGATGCTCCTGGACCGGGTCCGCTCTGTCACGGAACGGGACAGGAACCATCCCAGCGTGATTATCTGGTCCTGCGGCAATGAAAGTCTGACGGGCCCTGTGATCCTGGCCATGAGCCGGGAGTTTAAGCGGCTGGATCCCACCCGCCCCGTGCATTATGAAGGGGATCACCAGGTGGATCACTTCGATCCGGCGCTTCGCCTGCGGGAGATTACCGATATTGAGTCGGAAATGTACACCCCGGCGGACCGGGTCCGCTCCTACCTGAAGGAACACCGGGAAAAACCGTTCATCCTCTGCGAGTATACCCATTCCATGGGCAACTCCAACGGCGCCATGCACAAATATACGGAGCTGGCCTATGAGGAGGAACTGTACCAGGGCGGTTTCATCTGGGACTTCATTGACCAGGGCCTGGTCATGCGGGACCGCTTCGGAAAGGAAACCCTCACCTACGGCGGCGACTGGGACGACCGGCCGACGGACGGGATTTTCTGCGGCAACGGCATTGTTTTTGCCGACGGCCGGGAAACCCCGAAGCTGCAGGAAGTAAAGTACAACTACCAGGATATTGTGGTCCGGCCTGACGCGGAAAAAATGGAAGTCATCAACCGGCACATGTTCACCTCCACGGCTGCTTTCCGCTGTGTGGCGGTGCTGGCCCGGGACGGAAGGGAAATCGCCCGCCGGGAAATAGAGACCGACGTGGCGCCGCTCTCTTCCGCGGTTTATCCGCTTCCTTTCGGCAAACAGACGGAACCGGGCGAGTATACGGTGACCGTATCCTTCCGTCTGCGGAAAGATACCCCCTGGGCTTCCGAAGGCTTTGAGACTGCCTTCGGACAGGGCGTCTGGACTGTGGAGAAAAAGGAGCGTGTCTGCCAGCGCCTGAGCGGGGAGCTTTTCTTCATGAACAGCCCCTGGAATATCACCGTGCGCGGAGATCATTTCAGCGTTCAGTTTTCCCGGCTTACCGGCGCGCTGACCTCCTACCGCTGGGGCGGTACGGAATACCTGAAGGTACCGCTGCTGCCTAACTTCTGGCGCGCGCCCACCAACAACGATATCGGCAACCGTATGCCCCAGCGTTATGCCCAGTGGAAACTTGCTTCCCAGTATGTGACGGCCGGGTATCAACCGGAAACGGCGAAAAAGAACGCCGCGGTCCGACCGGAAAAGCAGGCGGACGGCAGCGTGTGCTTTACCATGACCTATGACCTTCCGACGGCTCCCGCGGCTTCCTGTTCGGTGACGTACAGGATCCGGCCCTGCGGACGGGTGGATGTCCGGCTGGATTATGATCCGGTGAAGGAACTGGGCGACATGCCGGAATTCGGAATGATTACCAAACTGGACGCGGATTATAACCGGGTACGCTTCTACGGGCTCGGACCGCAGGAAAACTATACCGATCGGCGGGAAGGCGCGCGGCTGGGCGTCTGGGACTACCGTGCGGAGGAAAACCTGACGCCTTACCTGCTTCCCCAGGAATGCGGTAACCGGACCGGCGTCCGCTGGGCGGAAATAACCGACGCGAAGGGACAGGGCCTGAAGCTGTGGCTGAACGGAGGGGAATTCTCCGCTCTGCCCTGGACGCCCCATGAAATTGAGAACGCAGCCCATGGCTATGAGCTTCCGCCGGTGAATTACACCGTGCTGAAAATGAGCGCGCAGCAGATGGGCGTTGGGGGCGATGACAGCTGGGGAGCGCGCACCCATCCGGAATACCTGCTGGATGTATCAAAGCCGCTTCGCTTTGAATTCTCGTTCAGGGGAATCTGATACCGGTTTGAATCAAAAGAGGCACGGCCTGCGCCGTGCTTCTTTTATAGGATGATGTGTCGCATATAAATAAATATAAGTAATATAAACTTGACACAGTATCGTGTTTATGTTAATCTACTGGCGAAGGGAGGGGGTTCCAATCGCACGCAACCTGAAAATCAAAGCCGCCCGGGCTGAAAAGGATATGACCCAGAAGGCCCTGGCGGAGGCTGTCGGCATTTCCCGGCAGACAATGAACGCGATTGAACAAGGGGAGTTTAATCCGTCCATCCGTCTCTGCCGTGCAATCTGCCGTGTCCTTGGGAAAAGTCTGGATGATTTATTCGGAGAGGAGAATGAAGATGAAGCATAATGGTAAAAACACCCTGGATGAAATGCAGGATCAGAAGATGCTGAAGATGGAAGAATACGGCTACTGGATTCTTTTCTGGGGCCTGGCGCTCGCGGTTGTCATCCAGCTGCTGCTGGGCGGAAGCATCCGCCAGGTGGCGGGGGAACTGATTGTCCTGCTCCTTGGCGGCATATATGTGCTGGCCACTTCTATGAAAAACGGCCTGTGGACCAGGAACGCTGCGCCGACCCGGAAGGGTAACGCGGTCGCGAGTATCATTCCTGCGGCAGTTATCGGCGTTCTGAACGGGATTAAACTCGTCCAGAAAAAGAGCGCCGGGACGAATGATATTCTTCTTGCCGCGGTGTTTACGGTTACGGCTTATGTGTTTTGCTTTATTGCCCTGGAAGTACTCAGGACGGCATATGAAAAAAGACGCCAGAAGCTGGATGAAACAGGCGAGGAGTGAGCATAAAAACGGCGCGGTTCGTGTGAACCGCGCCGGTTTTGCAATCCGGGGAATTGATTATTCCGCCAGGCGGATGGAGGAGGCGATGTAGGCTTTCACCTGGTCCCATTCCTCATCGCCGTTCAGGGGCGTGCAGGCAAAGAGCAGAATCGTGGAATCGTTGACGGGCAGAAGAATCATGTCGATGCCTTCAGCCGGGTTTTCTATGCCGACGATCTGGAGACCGTTGGTGATGACCAGTTTGGCATTGTCAACATCCGCGCCTGCTTCTTTCAGGCCGGCAGCATACGCTTCCAGGCCGCCGGTCACGGTCAGGGCGTAAACAGAAACGGAGTAGGAAGTCCCTTCGTTGTCGGCCCCGAAAGCGGCGATCGGCGGGATTTCCGCCTCAATGGTGCTGACGTCGATGGCGGGCAGGTTGTTGGGAATCCAGTACAGGATGTTTCCGACGCCGTCAACGGCAATCTGCTGGGTGGAACCGTTGGCTTCCAGGTTGGGATTTTCGCTCAGGGAGTTTTCCCAGCTCAGTTCGGGAGTCTCTTCCGCCAGGGCGAAGGAGCACAGCATACACAGGGACAGAGCGACAGCAAGCAGCTTTTTCATAAAAACCTCTTCTCTCAGGGTGATCCCTGATCTTTTTTTGCGTCCGTTCATCAAAGACGCACATCATGACTATTATACAGAAAATGAATGAATATGCAAATAGAAACGGATTTTAATACAAACGTTTACGTGTTTATTGCATTTATCCTATTGACCGGTTGTGGACGCTTTGTATATAATGCGTGACGGATTGCTGTCTGAAAGGAACGGGTAGACATGAAAAAAATCATAGGCATTGTTTTGTTACTTGCGCTGCTTTTCGCCCTGGGATGTGTACGGGCTGAGGGGAAAACGACCACGCTGCTGGTCTACATGTGCGGAACCGATCTGCAGGAAGACGCCTGCGAGGATCTGGTGGAGATGGCTGAAGTGGAAGCCGGAGACGCCATTAACGTTGTGGTGCTGGCCGGCGGTGCGAAGGAATGGGACCTGGAGGATCTGAAGGGCAACAGCAGGACGCTGGCAGTGATCCGCGACGGCTATTTTGAAGAACTGCAGGACTGGGGAAAGGCTTCCATGGGCAGCCCGGACAGTCTGGTGGAATTTCTGCGTTACGGTCTGACGGAGTACCCGGCGGACCGGACGATCGCTGTGCTGTGGGACCACGGCGCCGGATCGGAAGGCGGCGTCTGCTTTGATGAAACCGCGAACGATGACGGCCTGACTGTTGTGGAAATCAACAGTGCGCTGGAAAACCTGGCCAGGGAGGTTCCCGGTTATCATATCAATATTTTCGGCTGTGACGCCTGCATGATGGCTACCTACGAAATGGCAGCCATGCTTTCCCATCACAGCATTGATTACTATGTGGCCAGCGAAGAGCTGGAACCCGGAACGGGTTGGGATTATACCGGCTGGCTGGATATGCTGAAGCAGGACGCTGACATTTCGGACGAGGATCTGTGCGGCGGCATTATTGAAAGCTTTATCGAGCAGGGCCTGAACAATGACCCGGATGATTACCTGACCCTGAGTGCGGTAAAGCTGTCCGCCATGGGTGAACTGGAAGCCAGCATGGAGAAATTCGCTTCCACAATGTCCGGTCAGATTGAGAACGGCAATATTTCCGCCATCCGCCGCGGCCGTAGCCGCATGTACACCTTCGGTTCCTTCGCGGACGGCAGCTGGGATATGGTGGACCTGGGAGCGGCGCTGGACGCTTATGCTCAGTTTGACGCGGAGACTGCGACCAGGGCGAAGCGGAGCCTTTCCGAGGCGGTCATCCTGAGCCGTCAGACAGACAACCTGGACACCTGTTCAGGCCTGTCCGTCCTGATTCCCCAGGACACAACGGAATCCTTTGAAGAGTACAGGGAAGGTTTCGATCTTTCCGGAATTATCCCGAACTGGGTGGATTTTGTCTGCGGCTATGTGGACCAGCTACAGGGCGGAAGCTTCCATATCAGCGCGTCTTCAGCCTGTCAGTTTGAAGACAGCTCCTCTTTTTCCGATGCGAGTTTCTCTTCCTCCTCCTTCTGGAGTTCTCTGCTGTGGGACGATGAGGAAGAATGCTATACGGACGAGTACTACGAAGAGGATGAATATACCATCGGCGATGACGATGAAGGTTTCACGGCGATCCTGTCCCAGGAGGACCTGGCCTACCTGGACTATGTGGAAGGTATGTTGCTGATGGATATCAGCGATGAGGAAACGACCGCCTATGTGGACTTCGGCCTGATGCAGAACAACCTGATCGACTGGGAATCCGGTACGGTCATCAGCCTGTATGACGGAACCTGGCCTGTGTTCGGCGGACAGCCGGTGCCGCTGTATGACCAGACCAGCAACGAGCACAGCCGCCGCAGCCTGATTCCGGTCAAGCTGAACGGGGAATATACCTACCTGGTGGTGGTGTTCCCGGCGGGCGGTACCGAAGGCCGGATCGTCGGCGCCAATGCCGGTTATGACGAGAACGGCCTGCCGATCCGCAGCACAACCCGGCTGAAACCCGGCGATGAGATTATTCCAGTCTATACGATGTATGTGGATGTGGAAGGGGAGGAAGACCTGCAGGAGGCGGAATTTGAAGGAGAGAAAATCATCTGGCAGGATGGCATGACCGTTACCTATGAGGATCTGAGCGATGAGACGGATCCGCAGGAGATGCTCTTCTGCTTCATCTTCAATGATATCTTCGGCGAGGATTCCATGAGCGATATGATTTCTTTCACGCTGTGATATAAACCCTGTAATCCTTATCAAGGGTACGATTGACGCAACGCGGGGGTTTATGTTAAAATACTTTTTGAAGTCTGTGAATGGAGGAATTAATCATGAAACATATTAAGACTCTGAATACCCGTAATCTGTGTGAAAGCGCCAAGAAGGGCGGCTGCGGCGAATGCCAGACATCCTGCCAGTCCGCCTGCAAGACCAGCTGCGGCATTGCAAATCAGCAGTGCGAAAACAAGAAGAGCGCGAAGTAATTTACCGGGTTATCACTTATGCCGCCTTTCGGCGGCATTTTATGTTATCGGAGAAAGAAAATGATTCATCGTTATCATCTGGACGACTGGTATATCGTCATTGACACCTGTTCGGGATCCGTGCACGTGGTGGACGAGATCGCCTATGAGATCATCGGCTGCTATGAGGAAAAAACCCGGGACGAAATCGTGGCGGAAATGGCCGCGCGCTTCGGGGAAGACCCCGCGGAAATCGGGGAGTGCTGGGATCAGATTACGGAACTGAAGGAGCAGGGCACCCTGTTTTCCCCGGATGTGTTTGAGCCTCTGGCCGGAACGCTGAAGCAGAAAACAGCCGGTGTGGTGAAGGCGCTGTGCCTGCATGTGGCGCACACCTGCAACCTGAACTGCGCCTACTGCTTTGCCAGCCAGGGAAAGTATCACGGAGACCGTGCCGTGATGTCCTTTGAAGTGGGCAAACAGGCCCTGGATTTCCTGGTGGCGCATTCCGGCACCCGGCATAATCTGGAGGTGGACTTCTTCGGCGGGGAACCGCTGATGAATTTTGACGTGGTGAAGCAGCTGGTGGCTTATGCCCGAAGCATCGAGAAGGAAAAGAACAAGAACTTCCGTTTCACCCTGACCACCAACGGCATGCTGATTGATGATGACGTGATCGATTTTGCCAACCGGGAAATGAGCAACGTGGTGCTCAGCCTGGACGGCCGGAAGGAAATCCATGACCGCTGCCGGGTGGATTATGCCGGCAACGGCAGCTGGGACCGGATTGTGCCGAAATTCCAGAAGCTGGTGAAGGCGCGGGAAGGCAAAAACTATTATATGCGGGGTACCTTTACCCATGCGAATCCGGATTTCCTGAAGGATATCCAGACCATGTTGGATCTGGGCTTTACGGAGCTGAGCATGGAACCTGTGGTCTGCGCGGAGAATGATCCCGCGGCCCTGACGCAGGAAGACCTGCCCATTGTCCTGCAGCAGTATGAGGACCTGGCCCGGCTGATGCTGAAGCGGAAGCGGGAAGGCCGGCCCTTTACCTTCTATCACTACATGCTGGATCTCTCCGGCGGTCCGTGCATCTACAAGCGGATTTCCGGCTGCGGTTCCGGAACGGAATACATGGCGGTGACCCCCTGGGGCGACCTGTATCCCTGTCACCAGTTTGTCGGGGAGGAAGCTTTCCGCCTGGGCGATGTCTGGCAGGGCGTCACGAACACCGCTGTCCAGGAGGACTTTGCCTCCTGCAATGTCTATGCCCGGGAGGAATGCCGGGACTGCTGGGCCCGGCTTTACTGCTCCGGCGGCTGCGCAGCCAATGCGTATCACGCAACCGGCTCTGTCCGGGGCGTATACAAATACGGCTGCGAGCTGTTCCGTAAGCGGATGGAATGCGCGATCATGCTGCAGGCTGCCCTGCAGGCAGACGCCGAGGAACAACAGGATGGAGACGCCAATCAGTGATTTTGTCCGGGCTTATGCGGAATCGCATCCGGTGCGTATGCACATGCCGGGACACAAGGGACAACCGCTGACAGGACCGGAGGCGCTGGACCTGACGGAGATCGGGGGAGCGGACGTGCTGTACCGCTCTGAAGGGATCATCCGCCGGAGCGAGGAGAATGCCGCGGCCCTGTTCGGGACTGCCCGCACGGTTTATTCCGCGGAGGGCTCTTCTTTGTGCATCCGGGGCATGCTGTATCTTGCACTGATGACCGCAAAACGGAAGGGGATTCCTGCACGGCTGCTGGCCGGACGGAATGCCCATCATACCCTGATGACTGCCGCCGCCCTGCTGGACCTGGAAATGGACTGGCTTGCGCCGGCACCGGGGGAGGATCTGCTGTCCTGTGCGGTATCCGCGGAAACGCTGGAGAAAGAACTGAACCGGAAACCGTATATGGCGGTTTATCTGACGTCTCCGGATTACCTGGGAAGGCGGGTTGACCTGCGTGCGGCGGCGGAAGTCTGCCACCGTCACGGTGTACCGCTGCTCGTGGACAATGCCCACGGAGCCTATCTGAAATTCCTGCCGGAAGACAGCCATCCGATCACCCTGGGTGCGGATGCCTGCTGTGATTCGGCGCATAAAACCCTGTCCTGCCTGACCGGCGCGGCCTATCTGCATCTTTCGGCGAGCGCTCCGGCGGAGTGGACGGAGCAGGCGGAACAGGCCCTGTCCCTGTTCGCTTCCACCAGCCCGTCCTGGCTGATCCTGCAGTCGCTGGACCGGATGAACCGGGAACTGGCCGGGGATTATCCGGCCCGCCTGCGCCGCAGGAAGGAGCAGCTGCTGACAATCAAAGAAACCCTCCGGGCGGAGGGCTGGACGCTTATCGGAGATGAACCGCTGAAGCTGACGCTGCGTGCGGCGGACCGGGGCTATACCGGGGAGAAACTGCACAATATCCTGCGAAGCAAAGGGATTGAGTGTGAATTTGCGGACCGGGAATACCTGGTGATGATGCCTTCCGCTGACACGACGGACGCGGATCTGGAACACCTGGTTTCAGTACTTCGGGCTGTTCCGCGGAAAGCGCCGCTGCAGCAAAAGGCACCGACGCTGCCGGTTCCGGAAAAGGCAATGTCGATCCGGGAAGCCATGTTCTCCCCGCGGGAGACCTTGCCGACGGATCTGGCTATGGGCCGGGTGCTGGCAGACGCCTGCGTCAGCTGTCCGCCGGCGGTGCCGGTGATTATCGCCGGGGAAAGAATCACGCCGCAGGCTGCGGAGTGCATGAAGTATTACAACATCACAGAGTGTGATGTTGTAGTTAATTCATAATTCATAATTATGATTACTGACAACATATAAAAAGCCATTTCCGCTCCATTGCGAAATGGCTTTTTGTGTGGTGAAAGGGTCCACTAAATAATCATTATGAATTATGAATTGTGAATTACGCATTGGAACAGATCATTTCATGATCTGTTCCAATGCGTACAACGCCGCCAGGTGAGCGGGATACAGGGCATAGCCGACCCACCGGGGAAGTTTCAGGTCCTTTTTGAAGGGAATCAGAATCAGCGGCAGGCCCAGCAGCGCGTAGGTTTCCATCCGCAGGAAAGCAGACAGAGGCTGGGACAGGACGCCCGGAAGGGCATTCAGGTCGATGGGGAGGCCGAACAGGCTTTTGGTGACGCTGTAGAAAGAACCCCAGAACAGGAAGTAGGAGACCATCACCGCGGCAATGCCCGGACGGCTTTCCTGAACCGCGTAGAGCAGAACAAACAGCAGGACGCCTTTCCAGCCGTAATCCGCGCCCGTATAAATCGCAATCATCATGGCCAGTACCGGAGCCCAGATCTGGCTCAGGTATTTCTTTTCCCGGATGCCCCACAGGGCGCACAGACCCAGGAACAGCGTCAGGAAGATGTTGGGCTGCCGCCAGGTATGGTTCAGGGCAAGGTTATACAGCGGCTGGGAAACAAGGCCGGTGATCAGGATGCGCAGCAGGTATTTCGGCACGCTGCGGGTATAGTGAAAGCCGACGATCATGCACCAGGCGTAAATCGGAAAGGCGATCCGGCCGAGCATCCGCATTTCCGGAGTGGAGGGAAAACACATCTTGCCCGCGTGGTCGATAAACATGAACACCAGGGCGACGATTTTCATCCAGCTGGTCGCGGTGTTGCCGGCAGGCTTGCGGGAACGTGATAAAGCAGTTTCCATGGGTGTGCTCCTTCCTGTACAGATCTGCGGCTTGGGATGGGTTGAAAGGATTATAACACAGTTTTATGGTTTCATAACAGTGGCGCGGGGGACTTTCAACCGGATCAAAATAATGTGTATTTCTTTCCGGATAAATACCATATGTACCTCTTGCAAACCGTTGATTTCTTTGATATAATCCGTATCTGGCACATCCTTGCGCTGCAGAAAGCAGCGCCAAAAGTCCGTGAGGAGGTGAAAGAATGATGAACAGGTATGAAATGATCTACATCATCGACGCTGATCTGGAGGAAGCCGCCCGCAAAGAGCTGATTGAAAAGGTTTCCGCGCTGATCACCAATAACGGTGGTGAGATCGAGAAGGTCGATGAAACATGGGGCAAGCGCCGCCTGGCCTATGCGATCGACTACAAGACCGAAGGCTGGTACGTGCTGGTGAACTTCAAGGCACCGGTCGAACTGCCCCGCGAGCTCGAGCGTAACCTGCAGATCAACGAGAACGTTCTCCGTTATCTCGTGATCAAGCTGGTCGAGAAGCGTTCTTCGGTGAAGCCCCGTGCCGAAAGGCCGGCTCCCGTTGCCGCTCCTGTGGATGAAGCTCCCGCTGCTGAGGAAGCCGCTCCTGTTGCTGCCGCTGCAGAAGAAGCTCCCGCTGCTGACGCAGAGTAAGATCTGAGAGGAGAGGGAAACATGAATAAGCTGACAATCATCGGTAATCTGACCCGTGATCCTGAACTGCGCACCACCACCACTGGTGTGAACGTTTGTGACTTTACCGTTGCGGTAAACCGCAGACAGCGCCGTGACGCCCAGGGCGGACAGCCTGAAGCGGATTTCTTCCGTGTGACTGCCTGGCGTGAACGCGGAGAACTCTGCGCCAAGTATCTGGCAAAGGGCCGCAAAGTGTGCGTTATCGGACCGGTCAGCGTCCGTACCTATACAGGCAACGACGGTGCAACCCGTGCCAGCCTGGAGGTAACGGCTGATGAAGTGGAATTCCTTTCTTCCCGGAATGAAGGAGAAGCCGGCGGTTATGCTGCTTCCGCTGCTCCCGAAGCTCCCTCTGCTGATTCCCAGGCAGCCGGTTTCACTGCTGTTGAAACCGATGAACTGCCGTTCTAACGCTCGAAAAGGAGGATAAAGCCAATGTCTGAAGAACGTGGCGAAAGAAGACCGCGCCCCCGCGGAGGACGTCGTCCCCGCCGGAAGGTTTGCAGCTTCTGCGTTGACAAGATTGAATACATCGACTACAAAGATATCAACCGCCTGCGCCGCTTCACCAATGAGCGCGGCAAGATTCTGCCCCGCCGGATGAGCGGCAACTGCGCCAAGCATCAGCGTCAGCTGAGCGAGGCCATCAAGCGCGCACGTGCCATCGCCTTGATGCCCTACACGGTGGAATAAGATGTAGAGAAACAGCTCCGAGCAATCGGAGCTGTTTTTTTGATTCAGAATTCATAATGATATATACCATATGTCCTATAGCGGATTTGATCATGGATTTTCCGCATCTTCCGGGTGAAGGCGCTTCCATGCTTCCACCGCGATTTCCGGCAGCAGGTTGTACAGGATCATCAGGTCCCCGTTCTTCCGGCTGCGGGTTTTCTCATTGACGGGGATGTAGGTCAGGTCGTTCACGTCTTCTTTTTTCGGCGCTTCCGCGATGAATACATCCCAGGCGGCTTCCTGCAGCGCTTCTGCTTCCGGCAGGGTACGGAGGGAAGCTGCCTTTTCCTTTGCTTTTTTCAGGGCGTCATATATGCCGAGGATACCGCAGACCAGGGCGGCGATTCCCAGCAGGAGAAAGACCTGCCGGTTGTCCTTCAGGAAAAGGAAGGTGACTGCCTCGATCAGCAGCCCGGCAGCAAAGACGGCGCCGAACCGGATCAGCTGGGATTTGACTGCCTGGACAGGATCCAGGGACAGTTTCAGCTGTTCCTGCGCGCAGTGTTCACAGACCCCGTCCTGCTTTTCATCGCCCAGTGCCTGGACTTTCCGTTCGCCGCCGAGGCCCCGTACGGGAAGCGTACGGACTTCCAGCGCCCGGATCGGATATGCGGCAGGACTGCCGCACCGGATACATTTATCAGGCATATGCTTTATTTCCTTATGACTGAAATAACGGCAGAGACAGCCAGGCTGTCCCTGCCGCGGGAATCATTGATAATTCTGAATGGACGAATTATACCACAATAAACTGGGACAGGACAGACAGCATCAGGCTGGCCAGCAGCAGGATGATTGCGCCGCCCAGGCGGGAGGAAATCTGTGCGAAAGGCATCAGTTCCATACGGTTCGCGGCGGACAGCACAGCCACGTCGCCGGTGCCGCCCATGTTGGACATGCACAGGCCGGCGGTGACGCCGGATTCGAAGGGATAGAAGCCAACCAGCTTGCCGACCAGGGCCGCGCCGACGAAGGCGCCGATACAGGTTGCCGCGCACAGCACCAGGTAGGTGACGCTGAAGGAGGAAATCACGGTGGAGATTTCCAGGTAGCAGATACCGATACCGACCAGCAGCATGTTTGTCAGATTCTTCATGATGAACTGGAACCACTGATAGCAGGCGATTTCAATCCGCTCGGGGATAATGTTGGTGATCTTGCAGATGGCCACCGTGATGATCATCCAGGCATAGGCGTGGATGGTAATGCCGGTGCCGAGAGCCTTCCAGGCGCCGGCCAGGATGAAGCCCCAGGCGAAGAACGCGCCGGAGACCAGCAGGCCGATACCCATGTTCGGCAGGCTGATCGCATTGCGCTTGGCCTGCATTTCCGGACTGATTTCCAGTTCCTTGGGATCGATGGAACCGGCCTGCATCAGAGCGCCGTTGCCGTTCATCTTACCCTTGATAACCTTGACCAGGATACCGGCCAGCACGATGGAGACCGCGTTGCCGATGGCAACGGCCGGCGTCATGACGGACAGTGCCTGTTCGGCGGTCATGGCGCTGCTGGATTCAAAGATCTTGGAAAGGGGAGTCGCGCCGGCACCCATGCCGCCGCCCATGATCGGCAGGGCGATCAGCAGCAGGGCGTTCATGACCGGGTAACCCATGATGGCCGCAATACCGCAGCACAGGCCGAAGGCCAGGATCAGGCCGCCGAAAATGGCGGGGAAGTACCGGGCCGCGGCTTTCATCAGCAGTTTCCGGTTCATGCCCAGGATGGAACCGGTGATCAGGGCGGCGATATACCAATCCAGGAATGCGCCGTCTCCCTTAAAGAACTTGGTGATTCCGCCGACAAGATCCAGTTTGCCGAAGGGGAGGGTCATGTTGTAGACGGTCGCACCGTCCACGGTCTTGGCGGCCGGGAGAATCCCGAAGTAGACCAGCAGGGCGGAACCAAAGATACAGACGATGGCGCCGCCGCCGAGGAAATCCTTGATGATCGGGGTATGGTCGCCGATCCAGCCCAGGATGGTTCCGAGCACGATCATAAACAGGAAGCAGCCGGTCATCCCTACGGGCAGTACGCCCAGGTAGGTGGCCGCGATTGTCACCGCGGTGATGATCAGGAAGATCGGCAGGGGAAGGTTAAACAGCTGGAACGGTTTTTTCTCCTTGGGTACGGTAGTCACAGACACTCCTCCTTATAATAGATTGGGAACCGGAACCGGGGGTCAGATCCGGGCGACGCCGCTGTCGCGTGCCGCCTTCGCAACCGCCGCTGCCACGGCGGGTCCGATCCGTTTGTCAAAGGCCAGGGGAAGAATATAGTCGGACTTCAGTTCTTCGTCGGAAACCAGGCCGGCCAGCGCGAGGGAAGCGGCCATTTTCATTTCTTCATTGATGTCTGTGGCCCGGACATCCAGCGCGCCGCGGAACAGGCCGGGGAAGCACATGACGTTGTTGATCTGGTTCGGATGGTCGCTCCGTCCGGTACCGACAACCGCGGCGCCGGCGGCCAGCGCTTCGTCCGGCTCGATTTCCGGGGTGGGGTTGGCCATCGGGAAGATGATGGCGCCTTCCGCCATGGAGCGGACCATGTCCTGGCTGACGATGTGCGGCGCGCTGACGCCGATGAATGCATCCGCACCCTTCATCGCGTCCGCCAGCTTGCCGGAGAACTTTTCGGGATTGGTGATTTTCGCCATGGCTTCCTGGGCGGGGTTCATCTGTTCCCCTTCGCACAGGATGCCGAAGCGGTCCACCATCTTCATGTGCTTCACACCCAGGTTCAGCAGGTGTTTGCCGATGGCGATACCGGCGCTGCCGGCGCCGTTGATGACGACCTTCGCTTCGCCGATGTCTTTTTTGACCACCTTCAGGGCGTTGATCAGCGCGGCGCCGACCACCACGGCGGTACCGTGCTGGTCATCATGGAAAACGGGAATATCGCACAGCTCTTTCAGCCGACGCTCAATCTCAAAGCAGCGGGGCGCGGCAATGTCTTCCAGGTTAATGCCGCCGAAGCTGCCGGAAATCAGGTAGATGGTCCGGACGATTTCATCCACGTCCTTGCTGCGGATGCAGATCGGGAAGGCGTCCACATCGCCGAAGGCCTTGAACAGGGCGCATTTGCCTTCCATAACAGGCATACCGGCTTCCGGGCCGATGTCACCCAGGCCGAGCACCGCGGTACCGTCCGTGATGACGGCAACCAGGTTGTGCCGGCGGGTCAGCGTGAAAGATTTGTCATAATCCTTCTGGATTTCCAGACAGGGCTGGGCTACGCCGGGCGTGTAGGCAAGCGACAGATCTTCCTTGGTTTTTACAGGTACACGGGAAACAACTTCAATTTTGCCCTGCCATTCACCATGCAGGCGCAGGGACTCCTCAGCGTAATTCAAAGGGATGCCCTCCTTATGATTGTTTTTTGGATGTATTCATTATAATGGAAAAATCGGAAAATAACAAGGCCAAATATGGCAAACGTTGGATGCTCTTGAACGGAAAAAACGCGTATAGTATAATCATTTTATAAAGACAAACAGGGCAGGGGGAGTACGATGCTGGAAAGTTTCATGGTGGCCTTCAATGCGGTGGCGCCGTTCCTGATTCTCCTGGGGATCGGTTTTGCGGCTGTCCGGCTGAAATGGACGGACCGGCCTTTTATGGACCGACTGAACGCCCTGAACTATAAGCTCTTTTTTCCTTTCCTGATGTTCAACAATGTCTACAGCGCGAAACCGGAGAACATGCCTTCCGTGAAGCTGATGCTTACAGGAGCCCTTTCGGTTTCCCTGCTGGTGGTGCTTCTGGTCCTGATCGTGCCGAAGATCGTGAAGGAGAATCCCCGCCGCGGCGTGGTAATCCAGGGGATCTTCCGCAGCAATTTCATCATCTACGGGATTCCGCTGACCACTTATGTATTCGGCGCGGAAAAATCCTCCATCTGCGGCATGATGATCATGATCATGGTTTCCCTGTTCAATATTGCCGCGGTGATCGTGCTGGAGCTGTTCCGGGATGGCGGAAAAATCCGGCCCGGCGCGCTGGTGCTGGGGATTGTGAAAAACCCGCTGCTCCAGGGCTGCGTTGTCGGCCTGCTTTTTTACCTGCTGCAGATCAGGCTTCCGTCCTTCATTGCCACGCCTGTCTCCTCCCTGGCGGGGGCGGCGACGACGATTGCACTGGTGGTGCTGGGCGCGAACCTGAAGTTTGACGAATTAAAAAAGAACAGCCGGACAATCAGCGTGGTGCTGGTCATCCGGCTGATCCTGCTGCCGGTTGTGATGATGACGTTTGCATACTTTATCGGCCTGCGGGGGGTGGAGCTGTTCCTGATCCTGATGATCTTCGGTACGCCTGTGGCCACCTCATCCTATCCCATGGCCCAGAATATGGGCGGGGATGGACAGCTTGCGGGCCAGCTGGTCTTTGTCAGCACGGTGGCGTCCCTCGCGACGATTTTTGCCTTTATTTTCACCCTGTCCCGGCTGGGACTGCTGTACTGAATTCGGAGCTGCTTACGGAAGACTGCCGGTGAGCATTCCTTCAGGCAGGGTGATGGTATTGACGGTTGCGCCGATGGAGGCGTTCCGCAGCGAAAGGCTCAGCTGCTCCTGCAGCAGGGCGTTATGATTTTCCAGGGTGGTGATGCCCGCAGAGAGCTGGCCGATTCTCTGCCCGCCGGCATTGAGCGCGGCCAGGTCTGAGAACAGCACGCTGAAGAAGAGCACAAGCACCAGCGTCAGCGTGATCAGCAGCACATCCCGCCGGATCCCGCGGGAGGAAAAGACGGGCAGCGTACGGGCGGTTTCCGTAACGACGCTGTTGTATTTTCTGGATTCGTAGTCCAGCCCTTTTGTCCAGTCCTGAACCTGCAGGGAAGCATAGGGATTCTCCGCCGGCTGGCGGCCGGGGACGGGAAACAGGCCTTCCTGCTGCGGAAGGGCATATCCCTGTATGGTGTTCATACGACGAACTGCCAAAGCTGCTTCCCCATTTCATTTGTGGTTTTCTGGGCGCTATTATACCATATATTGTAGATAATGATATTACTTTTCTGTTAATAATCCATACAAATTCGTTACCGGTAAAAGCCTTGCAAGGAATCCGACTGTTTTTCAGTTACAGCCCTGCCTGCAGCCAGCTGCCGTCCACGGCGTTGATATAGCTGTTGCCGACGCGCCAGGCCAGGGTGGCAGAGGCTTCTTTTCCGTCCAGATGCATAAACCAGCATTTTTCCGGAGACTGACCGGTCCTGCCCGCCTGGGTGAAGATGGAGACGATTTCCTCTTCGGAAAGCAGGCTGTCGGTATAGGAAACGGGCTCAAAGGTACACCAGCTTCCCCCCATAAACATGAGACCGTGTTCATCGGAAAAGACCACTTCCATCACGCATTTCTCCATATGCGCGTTCAGGCCTGAACCGACTTCCAGGGATTCCTCCGACCAGCGGACCGGAAGCCCCTCCAGGGTTTCCTCAAAGACAGCTTTTCGGCTTTTCAGGCCTCCCGCGTACCGGCCGAGCGTGCAGAAGTATAACGGCTTTGCCTGCCAGCTTTCCCCGTTCATGCCCAGCAGATCAAGGGCTTCAGCGGCGGCACTGACGGTTTCTTCTGCCCGGGGTGCGCTGAATCCGCTCTCTTCCGGAATGACGTTGTACATATCCTGGTAATAATACGGTCCGTCCGGTTCATCATAGACCCAGACGATCCAGGGCATGCTCTGGATGCCGGCAATTTCCGCGAAAAACGGTTCGTAGTTTTCGAGAACCGGGCGGTTTTTATCGGGCCTGGAAAGGTTCAGGGCTTTCAGGTTTTCCGGATGATGCTCCCAGCTGCAGACCTTCCATACGCTGACCTGTTTCCCGCCGGCCGGGGCCGCGCTTTCCGCAGGGGCGCAGCAGCAAACGGATAAGGACAGTAAAAGGCACAGCAGCAGGCTGATGATTCTTTTTTTATTCATTGCCGGCTTCCTCCTCCGCATAGGTATGGTCGTGATAGTAATCCAGGAGTGCGGCGGACTCGGCGTCATAGTATTCGAGCATGACGACGGTGCCGGTCAGATAGGAGACGTCCGCCTGGTAAACGGCTCCGTCAGTCAGGGTCACCCGGATTTCCGCACACCAGGTATACTGGTTGATCCGGGATTCCCGCCAGGGCTGCACCTGCGCGATTTCAACAGCAGGATCAGTGCACAGGGAGGCAATGGTTTCCCTGGCAATTTCAGACCAGCGGGGATCCCAGGGGTCCATCCGGATGTCTGTGTGCTGCTCCGGCGACTGGAGAACCCGGGGATCGGGGTCGGTCCGGGCCTGAATCAGCTTCCCGGAAGAAAGTTCGATTTCGCCCAGCCAGCTGTGTGAAGAAAAGGATCCGGCGTCTTCAAAACAGGCGGAATAAACCGTCCGCGAATCACCCCAGTAATTATCGCTTTCTCCGGAATAGTCGGAATTCAGCATATGAACCGCGGAGGCGGGCATTCCCATCCGCCTGCTGAGTTCCTGGCGAAGCAGGGTTTCATATTTGCTGATTTCTGTCGGCTGGATTGCGGGTTCCGGGTTCTCCAGAGCGTAAATCTGCAGCAGCTCCTCATCCGTAAGCCGGCGCGCGGGAAGAAAACTGAAATACTCCGGGCCGCTGAAAGACTCCGGATCGTCTGCCAGCCAGACGCGGCCGATGCCGTCGTCCTCCACTGACGGGGTGAACGGGGTTTCCGGTCGCAGACCTGCACGGTTGAATTGTTCTCCGAGGGAGAAAAACCGCTCCTGTTCATCGCCTTTCCAGTCCCGGGTTTCCGTGATGGCTCCGCCCCGCATGCAGTTGCGCCAGTTCAGCAGATCCGGATCGAACCGGATCCCGGCTTCCAGGAATGCGCCGGCAACCTGCAGCAGTTCACTGTCCGTCATTTCCCGGCAGGGCAGGATCAGGTACCAGTCTTCTCCCTCATACTGATCCCGGGGAAGCTGAATCAGGGATACGGTTACCCCCTCCATTTTATTCAGGACGCTGCTGTCCGGCTTTTCGCCGTCTTCCGCGCGGCGCCGGATATCGGCAAACCGAAGCTTTTCGGAGGCGGACATTTCAGGAAGCATGTAGGGCAGGTGAGGGCTATAGGGTTCGTAATACGGATCCAGATCCTCAAATGAATACTCGTTTTTTCCCGGCACAGGGTCCGGCATGGGCGGTGTGGTGGGCAGGATCTCAACCGCACTTTCCGCGGCCGCGGCCAACGGAAGCAGGATTGCGCACAGGGCGGCAATCAGTCGTTTTCCGGTCATCCTGATCATCTCCTTTTTATCGGTATTGCTTTCAGGGACGTCCCCATCATGCCACGGGGGATGTAAAGGAGTCATCAACAGCCGGTAAAGATGTTGTAAAGGTAATCCGGGTGCCTTTCCCGGGCGCGGAATCGAAGGACAGGGTTCCCTTGTGGAGCTCCGCAATGCGCCTGCACAGGCTCAGCCCGAGGCCGGCGCCCCCGTGCCGGCGTGTCCGGGCTTTATCCGCTTTCCAGAAAGGCTCGCAGATATGCTTCAGGACTTCCTCCGACATACCGGGACCCTGATCCTCCACGGTGAATCCGCCCGGAACAGCGGTCAGGGTAACCGTCATTCCGGATTCGGACACATGAAGGGCATTGGCGGTCAGATTGTCACACAGAAGAGAAAGCAGTTCGCGGTCTCCGGTGATGAGGCTGTCTGTGCCCCGGACCTCGATGGCAATGCCGGCCGCCTGCTCCCGCAGCCGGTCAGCGGTATCGTGAAGCAGACCGGAAACGGAAACGGGTTCGGTTTCCAGCTCCTCGTGCCGCAGGACGGTCAGTTTCATCAGCTGCTGATCCATATCGGACAGCCGGCGGATTTCCCGGGCCATGCTGTCGGTGATCCGGATCCGCTCTTCTGCGGACAGATCATGCTGCAGCAGGCGGGCGTTCCCCAGCAGGGAAGTCAGCGGGGTGCGCATTTCGTGCGCCAGGGCGTCCAGAAGCGTCTGCCGGGCTTCACTTTCCTCCCGCAGCTGGTTTTCCCGGTCCGCTACCGCGGTCTGCATTTCAGAAAACGCCCGGGCAAGCGTGCCGATCTCATCCCGTCCGTTTGTAGGCAGCGGAACGTTCTTTCCCGTGTGCTCCGTTATGGCGCGGGCAGCCTCGGTCAGCCGGGAGACCGGACGGATCACGACGCCTGCAAGAATCAGCGTCAGCAGCGTCAGCAGGGCAGACGCGATAACAGCGGACAGATAGGCAAAGGTCCGGTACTGGTCCTTCAGCCGGTACAGGTCGCTGATATCCCGGAGCAGGATCATGGTCATGCGGGGGGAGACAGACTCCGCGACCGCATAGTATTCCGGAGAACGGCTGTCGTCCAGCATGGCGGTGCGCTGGCCGGTCAGAAGCGCCTCATAACCCGGACCCGGGAACTTCGCTCCGGCGATTGGTTTGCCGTTCCAGCAAAAAATCAGCTCGATGCCCTGGCTCAGGTAATACGTACGCAGTTCTGCGGCACGGCTGACGGCAGTCGAATAGACCAGGGATTTCATTTTATCCTGGACTTCCCGGAAAACAATACTTTCTGTCAGCTGAATCCGCTCCTTTTCCTGCCGCAGAAAAAGGCTGAAACCGTGACTGCTCATGAACCAGGCCATGAAGAAGAAAATGGGCACTGTCACAGCCAGGATCAGCAGGGAAAGCTTTTTCCTCATAGCCTGTCTGCCCCTCCGGCCCAGCGGTAACCGTATTTGAAGACGGTTTCAATGGTTCGGGCGCCCAGCTTGGCCCGCAGGTGCTGCACATGTACATCCACAGTGCGTGTTTCGCCGATGAAATCCCAGCCCCATACGGCGGAAAGGATCTTATCCCGGCTGAGGGCGGCGCCTGCGTTGTCGGTCAGCAGCGCCAGCAGGTCGAACTCTGTTGTGGTCATGGTGACCGGTTTGCCGTTCAGTGTGACCGTCCGGGCTTCATGATCGATTACCAGGCCGCCCTCTGTATAGATTTTCGGCTGCGTCCGCCGCAGAATCACGTCAATCCGGGCCAGAAGCTCTTCCGGCTCAAAAGGTTTGAGAATATAATCCTCCGCTCCCATGCGCAGACCGGTTACCCGATCCTCCACCGCGGTCCGGGCAGTCAGGAAGAGCACGGGAATGCCGGACAGAATCAGGTCCCTGGCCAGGGAGAAACCGTCTTCACCGGGCATCATAATATCCACCAGCGCCAGGTCCGGAGATTCCCGTGCTATTTTCAGCCGCGCCTGCGCGGCGTCATGTGCCTCAATGCCGTTATGCCCCGCAAGCTTCAGAACCATCCGCAGCATATCGCGGATGGCCGGTTCATCATCCACAAACAGAATCGTTGCCATTCTATATCACCCGGTTACAAGTATATCATAGGGACAACCCGAAAGATGTAACGATGATGTAAAATGTACGACTTCTGCGCAAAAAACGCTTGACACGGCCTGCGTATTGTTGTATAGTCTGTGCAATCTTTCAGGAAAGGAGCTCTTCCAATGAGGAACGTAAGGATCAGTAAGTACCTGTTGACTATTCGTGAGACTAAGTTCATACCCCTCGGATCTGTGTCCGCCAGGCTGAAGAGCTCCGGAGTATAATTCCAGGCCCTGCTCAGTTTATACGGCCGCTTGTCCGAATGGGTAAGCGGCCTTTTTGTATCCTTTGTTCTTCCGGAAACCGGGAAAGACCGGGCAGAACCTGGCAAAAAACAATGTGTATCAGGAAAGGAACGGATGATGATGAGAATGATTACAGCGGGACGGACCCGGCTGCTGCTGAGAAACAATAAAGCGGTGAGGCGTTTCGGGACGGTGCTGACCGATAACAGGAAGAATATAACCTGACGGATAAGATTATCAGCCTGTCTTCAGTGAAACAAAACTGCCGCACCGGCAGAATAACAGCCTGAATCAACGAAGCCGGACGGAAACCGGCAAATCGGAAGGTGTGTTTCGTGTACCAAAAAAACGGATAACAAAACCCGCGCAGCAGCGGGCAGGAAAGAAAAGAGGTCATTGATTATGTGTCACTGGAAAAATATCGGCCCTGAATGGAAAACGGAGGACGTTTTCCAGGTTCGGGAAATACTCAGGGGAGAACATATCCCCTTCAAAATGCCTTTTTCGGACATCTTTTTTGTAAATGAGTTTCACAGGCCTGCGGAGGACAAAAGATGGAATGTGATGGTCCGGGAAAAGGACTGGGAAAAGGCAGTCCGCATGCTGATCCGGGAAAACCTGATCCGCGGGGCGGAACTTGAAATCTGCGCTGTCGAAATGGTTCCGGAACCTGAACGGACTGTTCTGTCCGGCGTCCCTGTCCCCTCCCGCTGAAGGAGGGGACGCTAATGGTAAAAACCGTTTTAGTACAGACAAAAACGGTTTTGATCTTTTGTTTGCAGTATGCCCTGTGTTACAATAACCCAATAAGGACGGGACAGGTATCCTGCGCCGGAAAACCGGGAAAGGAGGACGCGGAATGGAGAATTCGCTGGCGATCGAATTGCTGAATAAGCATTTCATATCAATCCTGCTGGTCATCGGTTTCTCCATGAAGCTGTGGAGTCAGCGGCGCGCCGGGGACCGCCATCTGTGGTGGTACTGGCTTACTGTTTTCAGCACGATGGTTCTCATCGTGGCGGACAGCTTTGAGCTCTGGGCCCAGGGCGATCCTTCCCGGCGTTTCTTCAGGATGTTCTTTTCTGTGGTCGGTTATATCATGCGGCCGGCAGCAGCAATGAGCATTGCCATGATCGTTTATCCGGAGAACCGCAAACCCCGCCTGATCTGGATTCCGTTTGTCCTGAACGCGCTGGTCTATTGTACGGCGTTCTTTTCCCCCGTTGCGTTCTTCTTCAGGCAATCGGATTACACTTTTGTCCGGGGCCCCCTGGGATATATGGTGTTCAGCGTATGCTTTTTCTATATTGTTTTCGCGGTGCTGACAACCTGGAATCGCTTCAGGCATGAGGATCACAGCGGGGACCGGTTTGTGCTGTACTTCTGTGCCCTGGCCTGCCTTGCCGCGGCCCTGATTGACTGGCAGACCGAAGGGGCGAATATCAATCCGACCATTATGATCAGCGGTATTTTCCTGTACATGTTCCTCCGGTTTTATGATACGGACCGGGATCCGCTGACAGGCCTGAGAAACCGTATGAGCTTTTACGCGGACTGCAAGCGGTACGGCCAGCTGATCAATGCGGTGGCTTCCGTGGACATGAACGGACTGAAGGAACTGAACGATACCAAAGGACATGAAGCGGGAGACAAAGCCCTGCAGGCTATTGCGGACAGCCTGAAGGATGTGGCCGGAAGACGGATTATGGTATACCGGATCGGCGGGGATGAATTCATCATCCTGTTCATCCGCCAGGACCAGATTGTGGTCAGCGACGTGATGCACCGCGTCAAGAAGATGATTGCGGACAGCGGTTATTCTGTTTCCGCGGGATACACGATGCGGGGCGGACGGGATGAGGAAATCACCGAAATGCTTCGCGTATCGGACGAACGCATGTACGCGGACAAGGCGGAATATTACCGGAGGATCGGCCGGGACCGGCGGATCCGGTAAAACCAGAGAGCATAAAGAAGGATGGACCGAAGGGCCCATCCTTTTTCTGACCGGGTCAGTATTTTTTTCTGAGATGGCTGAAAACCGCGATGCCGAGAATGATCTGGATCAGCAGGATCGCGCCCAGCACCAGGATGGTAAGCCGGCTGTCCCGAATCGCCCCGGCGGCGTCCAGCACGGCGAGAATCATCATCGTGACTGAAATGATTCCCAGACCGGCGGAGTAAGCGATCCGGCCGGACTGATCCCTCAGTTTCCGGTTCAGTTCGTCATTGACTCCGATTTCCTTGTTTTCCAGGATTTCCCGGTATTGCTCCGACCGGTCGGGCGCGGACCAGCGGAAGAAGCGGATCACTATGCCGATACCCAGGCAAAGGCCGGCTCCCGCGACGCCCCAGAAAATGCCGTCAAAAGCGGTTTCCGTAAGGAGCGCTGCCGCAAGGACGGCGGCTCCCGCCAGCGTCAGGATGACGCCGGTAATCAGTTCACTTTTCTTCATGGTTGTTTCCTCCGTTCCTGATAAAAATCTCCTCGATTGTTTTCCCGAAGAAATCCGCAATGTCAAACGCCAGATCCAGGGATGGGTTGTACCGTCCCGTCTCGATGGAACTGACGGTCTGCCGGGATACGCGGATGGCCTTTGCAAAATCCTCCTGGCTGAGTCCGCGCTCTTTTCGCAGTTGTTCCACTCTGTTTTCCACTGATTGTTCACTCCTTTCAGGAATGTAAAGGTTCCTTTACAAAAAGAAGCTTAACACACTCTTTGGAGAATGTCAAGCTTCCTTTACATTTTTTTGTTGTTTTTTTTACTCTTCGTTCACCACGTTCCGGGCCCAGAAGTCGGATTTAAGCATTATCAGGCCGATAATGACCTTCAGGATGTCTACAAACTGCACGCAGCAGTATACCTGGGTGATGGTGAGCGCGGTATACCGGGTGAGGACAAATGCCAGCGGCACGACGACGACCCAGGTGTAGACGGCGTCAAACAGGAAGGTAATCACCGTACGGCCGCCGGAACGGATGGTAAAGTAGGTCACGTGGGCAAAGGAATGGATCGGCAGGGAACAGCCGGCGATGACCAGCAGCTGCCGGGTCAGGTCCCGTACTTCCGCGCTGACGTTGTACAGCCGGGGAACCAGCGGGGAAGCGAGGATCATACCCACGCCGATAATCACGTGAAGCACTTCGGTCAGGAAGATCAGCTTCCGATCCACATCCCGGGCTTCGTCTATTTTACCGGCGCCCAGGCGCTGTCCCACCATAATGGCCACGGCGCTGCCCATGCCCATCATGATGACGCTGAACAGGTTCCAGGCGGTACCGTTGATATTCAGCGCGGCGACGGCGTTCAGCCCGCGGGAGGAGTAGAACTGGGTGATAAAGGTCATGCCCAGGGACCAGAGAATTTCGTTGATCAGCAGGGGTGTGGCTGTGCGGAAAATCCGCGCGGCCAGCCTGGCGGGTACATACAGGCTCTTGTAGGCACCGGCAAAGAAGGGATATTTTTCCGTGTGCCGGTGAGCGTGAACCGCCACGATCAGCAGCTCCACGTACCGGGAGATCACTGTCGCGATGGCGGCGCCTTCCACGCCCATGGCGGGGGCGCCCAGATGACCGAAAATCAGGACCCAGTTGCCGAACAGATTGGTCAGGATGGCACAGATACCGGCGAACATCGGGGCCCGGGTCTCGCCGGATTCCCGCAGGGTGCCGGCGTATACCTGCACCAGCGCGAAGGGCGGCAGGCCCCACAGCATGATGTCCAGGTAATTGCAGCCGCTGCGCAGCGTCAGGGCCATATCTCCGCCGTTGCTTTCGCCTTTCAGGAAAGAGGCAATGAAGGATTCACCGAAAAACAGGTAGACCAGGATGGCTGCGGCGCTGACAAGCACGCCGAAGTACAGCTTGAACCTGAAGGTGTGGCGCATACCGTCGGTATCGCCTTTGCCGAAGAACTGCGCGCCGTAGATGCCCGCGCCGCTCATGCCGCCGAAGACCGCCAGGCAGAACACCATCATCACCTGGTTTGCGATGGAAGCCGCGGAGATGGCTTCTGTGCCGAGACTCCCGACCATGATGTTGTCCAGCAGGGATACAAAGGAAGTGATGAACTGCTGGATGACGATGGGAATCAGCAGGGTTACGACGCTTTTGTAGAAGGCTTTATTGCCGATAAAACGTGAAAACATTCATACCTCGGATCAGCTCAGAATCATGGAATGCGGAATGCCCTTTCCGGAACGGCGGGAAGGCTTGTCCGGAAACGGGCGTACAGGATATTGTAACTGACGGTTATGCCAAGGTCAATGACCTGCCGGGATATTATTCTGGATACATTGATTTCATCTGCAAATAGAGCGGTGCTCATGATGAATCACAAAGGGTGAATTCCGGATTCCGGAACCGGGAAACCGGTTCCGTTTCCCTGTTTTTTTCCTGATTGTTTATTTATTTCCGGGGCCTGTTCATGGTATAATAAACCGTTATTGTAAACGGCGGGAAGGAACCTGCCGGGCCGGAGGAAATCATGCGCTTAAAGAAGCTGGAGCTTTACGGATTCAAGTCCTTTCCGGAGCGGACTGAGATTGTCTTCAAGGAAGGCATCACCGCGATTGTGGGACCCAACGGATCCGGAAAAAGCAATATAGGCGACGCGGTTCGCTGGGTGCTCGGTGAGCAGAGCGCCAAAATCCTGCGCGGCGCCAGCATGCAGGACGTGATTTTCGGCGGTACGCAGCGCAGAAAACCTCTGAGCTACTGTGAAGTTTCCCTTGTCTTTGACAATGAAGATAGAAGCCTTCCTCTTGACTACGCGGAGATCCAGGTGACCCGCCGGGTCTACCGCAGCGGGGAAAGCGAATATTTCCTGAACCGCTCTTCCTGCCGGCTCAAGGATGTGGTGGATCTGTTCCGCGACACCGGTATCGGCAAGGAGGGCTATTCCATTATCGGCCAGGGCCGGATTGATGAAATCCTGTCCCGGAAGGGCGAGGACCGCCGCCAGGTCTTTGAAGAGGCCGCCGGTATCGTCAAATTCCGTGCCCGTAAGGAAGAAGCGGACAAAAAACTGGCACGCACCCAGGAGAATATTTCCCGGGTGGATGACCTGCTGGATGAGCTGAAGCACCGCCTGGGCCCGCTGGAGGAAGACGCGAAAAACGCCCGGGTCTATCTGGACCTGTCCGCCCGCCTGAAGGTGCTGGACCTGAATCTGTTCCTTGTCCGTTCGGACCGGATGGAAGCCAAACTGCGGGAATCGGATCACGATCTGCAGAACATACAGGCTGTCCTGACGCAGAATGAGGAAAACCTGAAAACCCGGACGGAGGAACGGGATATCCGCCAGGCGGAGATCCAGGACCTGGACGAAAAGATTGCCTCGGCCCATACCGCCCTTATGGAGGGGATGGAAGCGGTTCACCGGGCGGAAAACGCCTCCCGGGAAGTGGAGGAGCGCCGTGCCCGTCGGCAGGAGGACCGCCTGCGCATCGGGGAGGAACTGAAGGACGCGGAAGAGCGGATCGCCGAACTGGACGCCCTTGCGTCTGAATCTTCCGGCGGAACTGAAACCCGAAGCGCGTCACTGGAGAAACTGACCGCCCGGCTGGAAGCCGCAAAGGCGGCGGAGGAGCAGGCCCGGACGGAAGAAGCGGAAAAAGAAAACGCCCTGGAAGAGCATAAGAACGCGATGCTGGACGCGGTGAACCGCCGCGCCGCCGCCCTGAGCGACCAGACCCGTCTGACCACAATGCTGGGCGCCATGGAATCCCGCCTGCAGGAAATCACGGTTTCCTGTGAAGAGATGAAAAAAGAAGAAGCGGATCTTGCCGCGGCGGTGACAGACGCCCATGGGCGCCTGGAAAAGGAAACAGCGGAGCAGGATCGCCTGTCCGCTTCCCTGCAGGAGGCCCGTACCGGACTGGAAACCGCGGACGCGGATGTGATCGGCGCCCGGGCGGCCTATGACACAAAGCTGGCGGAAATGCGGGAAATGGAAGCCCGCCAGAAAATCCTGGAGGATCTTTCCCGGGAAATGGAAGGCTATTCCCATGCCGTGCGCCGGGTTATGCACCGTGCCCGGGAACGGGAGGACAGCCGGATCCGCGGACCGATCAGCCAGCTGATTTCCGTGCCGGAAAAATATGAAACCGCAATGGATATGGTGCTTGGCAACACCCAGCAGCATATTGTGACCGAGGATGAAGAAACCGCAAAGGAACTCATTGAATTCCTGCGGGAAAGGAATATGGGCCGGGCGACCTTCCTGCCCATGACCACGATCCGGCCGCGGCTGCTGACGCCGCAGGAGCAGGAGGTTCTGACCATACCCGGCTGCCTGGGCGTGGCTTCAGACCTGGTGTCCTGTGATGAGGATTACCGCGGCATCGTGGAAAACCTGCTGGGCCGCACGGTTGTGGCGGAGGATCTTGCCTCAGGTATTCCCATCATGCGCAAGGGCGGCCATGCGTTCCGGCTGGTGACGCTCAAGGGCGACGTCATGCATTCCGGCGGTTCCATGACCGGCGGTTCCGTTTCTTCCAACAATGTAAACCTCTTTACCCGGGAACGGGAGCTGAAGGAGCTGACCGGGAAGCTTTCCGCCGGACAGGACGAACTGGAATCGCTGCTGAAGAAGATGCAGGAAGGCCAGAAGCGGAAGGATGAGCTGAAAGCCCTTTCCGCGGACGCGCTGGAACAGCTGCACCAGCAGGAGATCGCCGTGGCCCGGGAAACCGAGCGTGTGCAGAACGCGGAAGCGGAGGCTTCCACCCATGCCATGCGGCTGCATGAATCCGAAGCGGCCCGGGAGCAGCTGATGGAATCCATGCTGCAGATCCGGGAACAGCTGTCCATGGCGGCGGACAGTACGGAACAGACAGATAAAACGCGGGAAGACATGGAAGCGCAGGCCGTTCAGATGCAGCAGGCGCTGACGGAAGCCCGGAAAAAGACTGAGGAGCGGGCGGAGGAAACCCTGCGCCTGACCCTGGAAACCAATGATCTGAAGCACGAGCTGGAAACCCTTCAGCGGGACCGCACGCGCTATGAGCAGGACCGGAAACGGATGGCTGCGGAGCAGGAACGCCGGAAGGCGCACCTGGCGGAAATGGACGCGACGGAAGCCGCGGACCTGGAAGCGGCTGCCACGGCAGCAAAAGAACTGGAACAGGGACGGCTGGAACAGGCGCGCCGGGAACGGATCACCCATGCACTGGAGGAGGACCGGGCCGGAAAGCAGGAATTGCTGAAGGAAATCCTTTCCGATATCGAGGGACTGCACCAGTCCCGCCAGCGGGATACGGACCGGGCTCACCGGCTGGAACTCAGCCGCGCCCGGACTGAGGGCGATCTCAAGGCCCTCCGGGACCGGATCTGGAACACTTACGAGATGACCTATGCCGGTGCGGAGGAGTTCCGCATCACCGAAGGTTTCAACCTGACGGAGGCGGACCGCGAGGCGGCCCAGCTTTCCGCGGAAATCCGTGCCCTCGGCCCGGTCAATGTCCGGGCGGTGGAGGAATACGCGGACACCAAGGCCCGTGCGGATGAAATCATCGCGCAGCGGGAAGACCTGGAAAAGGCGGAACAGGACCTGAAGGATCTGATTGCCCGCCTGCTGGCCGGCATGAAGGAAACCTTTGTGGAACAGTTTACACTTCTGCAGGGGTATTTCTCGGAAACCTTTGTCCGTCTTTTCGGCGGCGGGCATGCCGAGCTGATCCTCATGGATCCCTCGGATCCCCTGAACTGCGGAATCGAGATCAACGCACAGCCGCCGGGTAAAAAACTGCAGCTGCTTTCGCTGCTCTCCGGCGGTGAACGGACCCTGACCGCCATCGCGATTCTTTTTGCCACCCTGAAGCTGAAGCCGACGCCCTTCTGTATCCTGGACGAGATTGAGGCCGCGCTGGATGACGCGAATATCGGCTATTTCGCGGATTACCTGGCGGAGTATTCCGCTTCGACCCAGTTTGTGGTCATTACCCACCGCAAGGGAACCATGGAGCGGGCAAACGGCCTGTACGGTGTGGCTATGGAGGAACAGGGCGTCAGCAGGATGGTTTCTGTTTCCCTGCAGGATTACCGTGACGCGTAAAGCTCCGCGGATTCCTGATGATACATTTCCGGACAGGCTCCGGAATCTGAATACCCGGTCATTCTGACTGCTGTAAGGAGGCGCCCATGAAAAAGAGCCTGACTGCCCTGCTGGTTTCAGTGCTGCTGGCTGTGCTGTGCGCCTTTGCGGCGGCGGAGGAAACCGGTACTCCGGAACTGATGGATCTGTGGGATTACGGCGGCGAAAGCATGACCTGGATCACCACGGTGATTCCCGTGGTCGAGGGGATGGCTGTTGCGTCGCCCGCGGCGCTTCCGGACGATACGGAACACCTGGCCGTTTTTGACGGAAAAACCTTCTGGGAAGTCCGGGCGGTACTGCCGGATGATTACGGACTGCTGACCGCCATTTACTATGATCCGGCGGGAAAACCGTCCCGCTGTACACCGTGGCCGCTGATGAACCTGGGTATGAGCGTGGTTGCGGAAGACTGTATTGTCCGGACCGGAGACGCCATGGGATCGCGGATCAACCGCAGTGTGCTGTATGCGCAGGAGCTGACGCGGGGATACCGCTGTGAAGTGCTTTCCCTGACCGGTCCGGCCGCGCCGGGAAGCCCGGTGATTACCCCGGATGGCCAGCTTGCCGGGATTGTCGCGGCAGAATGGTCGGAAGGCACTAACCGGGTGCTGGCTGTTGCGCCGGATGAGATTGCTTTTTTCGCGCTCGAGAGCAGCATGCGCCTGAAGAACCTGCCGGGATGGCAGGAGACGCCGGCGGGCATGGATGTGACTGTGGAACGGAACGGTGTGACTGTCGAATGGACAGAGGAGGCTCTTCCGGCCAGAGCAGAGGGAGAAAACCTGTACCTGATTGTGTCTGATACAGGCAATGATTACTGGCAGTACTGGCAACTGGAGGAAGACGCGCGGTCCTTCTTCACGAGGCTTCCTCCCGGCCGGTTCTATATGGCAGGCTTCGTTGCGGCGGCGGATGGGCCGAAGGACGTGCCCGGAACTTATGCAACTTTCGGTATTCCGGCGGCAAAGCCTCTCACGGAATACGATTTTCAGCCTCTCCTGACCACCCTTGCGGAAGCGCCGGAGGGCGGAAACGGGGAGGAGGCACCTGTTCCGGTGACGGAAATAACGCGGGAGCTTCTGAACAGCGGACGGGCATACTTTTATGCGTCCGCGTCCTATGAACTGACAGAGGACATCCTGAATCTTCCGCTCATGATCACGCTGACCGCTCCGGACGGAAACTGCTATTGCCACAACTCCGGCTGGTCCTACCTGAAGGAGTGCATGACAGAGGATATCTGGTATCTGTCGCTGAAGGAAATGGGCCTGACGGAAGGACCGGAACAGCAGGGCTATCCGGCGGGGGTGTATCGAATGGCTTACTACGTGAACGGTTATCTGGCCGACGCGTTTGAATTTGAAATCAAGTAAGGGGGTCTTTCCCATGCCTAATTTTTCACTAGACGACGAGGTTTTTTTCCGCGCCGCGGAAAAGTATCCCACACCCTTCCATCTGTATGATGAGCAGGGAATCCGCCTCCGGGCCCGCAGGCTGAAAGCCGCGTTTGCCTGGTGCGGGGATTTCAGGGAATACTTTGCCGTCAAGGCGCTTCCGAATCCCGCTGTGCTGCGGATTATGAAGGAGGAAGGCTGCGGCCTGGACTGCTCTTCCGCTACGGAACTGATGCTGGCAAAAGCCTGCGGTTTCTCCGGCGAGGAGATCATCCTGTCCGCCAACGCCATGCCGCCGGAAGAGTTTACCCAGGCCCGGGCGCTGGGCGCTTTCATCAACCTGGATGACCTGACAGACGTGGAGCTGCTGCGGACGCACGGCGGATTTCCGTCCTGCGTCTGCCTGCGTTACAATCCCGGCGGACAGTTTTCCATCGGCAATACGATTATGGGCAACCCGGGTGAGGCAAAATACGGCATGACCCTGCCCCAGCTGAAAGAAGCCCTCACCATCCTGAAACGGGAGGGAGTCACTGCCTTCGGCCTGCATGCTTTCCTGGCTTCCAACACCATTGATCCGGCCTATTATCCGGGCCTGGCGGAGGTGCTGATGACCCTGGGCAGGGATCTGGCAGCGGAGCTGGGAATCAGGTTTGCTTTTGTGGATCTGTCCGGCGGAATCAGCATTCCCTACAAGCCGGAGGATCAGGAACCGGATATTGAACAGGTGGGCGAAGGCGTCCGGAAAGTCTATGAGAAGCTTTTCCCGGAAGGCGGCGTCGCCATCAAGACAGAACTGGGCCGCTGGATGACCGGCCCCTGCGGCTGGCTGGTGACCCATGCGGTGCATGAAAAAAAGATCTACCGGGATTATATCGGCGTGGACGCCTGCGCGGTCAACCTGATGCGCCCGGCGATGTACGGGGCGTATCACCATGTGACCGTCTGCGGCAAACGGGATCTTCCCGCGGACCACGTATACGATATCACCGGCAGTCTTTGTGAAAACAATGATAAGTTTGCCTGGGAACGGAAGCTTCCGGAAATCCGGATCGGCGATCTGCTCCTGATCCATGATACCGGAGCCCACGGCTCCGCCATGGGCTATAACTATAACGGACGCCTGCGCGGCGCCGAGGTGCTGTATACCGCGGACGGGGATTACCGGCTGATCCGCCGGGCGGAAACCCCCGCGGACTACTTTGCCACCCTGGATGTGGATCCGGATTACAGCACGATTTCTCCGGGACGGTAACCCCGCGGAAGCTCCTCTTCCTCCACGAAGGGGAGGGTCTCATCCTCCAGCGCCGGCAGGAATGCCTCGTAAGGGATGCTTTCAATTTCACGTCCGTAAACGCTCCGGCCGAACCAGCCGCCCTCCCGGGCCGCCAGGTTCAGGTCGCGGGCGATTTTTGTTTTATTGCTGCAGTCGTGCACCGCAATGGGCCAGTGTTCTTCGGACGCGGTTTTCATCACCTGCAGGGTGAGATCCCGGCTGATAATGGGACTCAGGTAACCCATCCGGCAGAAATACATCGGTTCTCCGGCATAGTTGGCCAGGTTGTTGTCGTTCAGGTGCAGCTCGGCGCAGTTCATAAAGTCGATTCCCGTGGCGAGGATCTTTTCTTTTTTGGCTTCCAGCGCCCGGAAGAATTCCCGGGTCATCGGGGTTTCAATACCTACCCGGGGAATGTATTTCTTTGCGATGGCCATGGCGTCAATGACCCGGTCCGCCGCCCCGCTGGCCCCCAGGTTGAAGCGCAGTTCGTCCAGTCCGGCCTCGCCCAGGGCTTTCAGGTTTTCCTCATTGGCATTGATGCCGTTGGTGTACATATGCTGATGTACGCCGGCTTCCCGGAAACGGCGGATGATGCCGTAGTACTTCTCAATCTCCATGAAGGGCTCCAGGTAGACATAGGCGATTCCGGTGGGTTTTCCCTGCAGGGAGAACAGCAGGGGCAGGTCCTCCTCCCGGTACCGCCCGCCGCCGATTTCCCACAGACCTTCGCCGATGGGTTCAATTTCATCCAGCATCCCGTAATCATAGCAGAAGGGGCAGGCCAGATTGCAGCGGTTCGTTTTGCGAACAGCGGACAGACCGGTGCCCAGCAGGCAGCTGCGGCAGCCCGCGGGGAATTTCTCTTCCGGACCGACAAACAGGGTGCAGGCCGGAAGACCGGGGGTCCAGGGACGCAGGTTTTCCGTGCCCGGTACGACGGCCTTCAGTCCGGGAATGGCTTCCAGGGCTTTTTCCCGGCGGTTTTCCACGGCGGTTTCAATCTGGCTGAATACGGCCAGGGCAATTTCCTGCTGGCGGCAGCCGAGGGGCTCGTCACCGGGCAGTTCCGCGAAAAAACGGAACCAGGTCAGGGCGTCTTTTTTGGAGATTTTCATCGGTTTTTCGATCCTTTCAGATGTTACAGAATCATTGCACTTTTATTGACAAATTAGGTTCATTCCGGTATCATAAATACATTCGGATCAGGCGGGACAACCGGCTGAAAGGCCTGAAACTGAAGGGAGAACGCAAGCGGATGAGACGGATGGATCAGACACGGGGAAAGCTGTTTCTGCTGGTGCTGTGCGTCTGCTTCTGCCTGCTCCTGTGTACCGCTGCCCTGGCATCCGGCGTTGAGCGGGATGAGGACGGCGGCGTCTGGGATTACGACAAAGGAACTTATACCGATCCGACCGGGAAGGTGCATGAGATCACGCCCGGCGGCGTACAGGAGGATAATCCCGGCCCCGGTACGGTGAGTAACCAGGACGGAAGCATGACAGTTGTCACCCAGGAAAAGGACCCGGTTGCAAACCCGAACGGCGGCATGGAAGTGGAATCCGGACAGATTCAGAGCGGAGAGCCGGAAGCCACCCGCGCACCCCTGACCGGGGAGGAGTGGGAAGCCCTGCTGGCGGGTGTGGCCGCGAAGAACGGAACAGAGACGCCTACGGTCTGGACGGATCCTTCCACGGGGGAGGCCCATTCAGTCCAGGTGAAGTACATGGGCGTCGGCCGATCCATGGTCGTGCTGAACGGCCAGAACATGCTGGTCAATACCGTTGACCTGAAGTGGGAAACAACCGCGCCGGAAGATAAAGTGCTGGCGGCTGTCAGTGCTCCGAAGCTGGGTTATGCCTGGCTGCGGAAGGACGCGAGCAGCAGTATGAAGAACCCGAAAATCCAGCAGATCCGCACGGATACCGTGCTCCGCGTCATCGGGACCGGGAAGAACTGGACCCTGGTGGATTGCGGCGGGCTCCGGGGATATGTGCTGACTTCCGCGCTGGAATTCTTCCGGAACGATCATACGGATTTTGAACCCGGCGTGATTTCCGTTAAGGGAAGAACCAAGGGCAATGACACGGTCCACGCCCGTTCCCGGGACCGGGGACGCCGCGACCTGGGCGAGTATAAGCTGGGAACGCCCATTACCGTCTTTGATATCATTGATGAGTGGGCTGAGGTGGATATCTGCGGCTGGCACGGGATGATCCTCAGCAAGTATGTGACGGTAGTGGAAGAATGATGGTTAATTCATAATTCACAATTCAAAATTATTGATAGCCTGATCTACTGTGATCAGGTTTTTTTGTCTGGGAAACATAAAAAGCAGTTGTTTTACACGCCGCTGGAAACACACACTTAATTGTGAAGTGTTAATTGATGTTTTCAAAGAAGTCGTCTTTGGCTTCATCCGGGCCGACCGTAGTCCGGTACAGCCCGAACAGGCTGTTGTCCCAGGGACCCCAGTCCTCCACGTGGTAATCGGTGTTCTGCTGGCTGATGTGGCAGCGGAAACCGGCTTCAGCAACCTCAAAGGAGGTTTTTCCGCCGAAGGCTTCCAGCGGCTGCCGCCAGTCCATATCAATCACGTTTTCCTTCCACAGATGGATATAGCATTTCGGGGTATCCCAGGTTCCGTATTCCTTGGCGGACTTGGGATATTTATCCGGGTTCGCGGCATATTCCACGCAGTGCATGGCGGCGTCGGCACAGACCCGGTGGGCTCCGTGGCCGTATTCGCCCTGCAGGTCATGGGTCAGCAACACGTCCGGCTGAAAGCGCCGGATCCAGCCGGTCACCACATCATAGACGTGGTTCTTGTTCCAGTGCTTATACTGTTTGCTCAGCTGATAGGAGAAGGCGTCCTTGAAGTTGCTGTAGGCGGGATAATTCCGTACGCCGCAGGTCCACATGCAGTCCAGCAGTTCCAGCCGGCGGTAGGGCATGGAGGGCACCATCATACAGACCTGGCAGATTTTCTTTTCTTCTCCGGCATACCGGGGAAGCGCACCGCCGAACCACAGCACTTCGTCATCCTGATGAGCCACCAGCAGCATCAGGTCCGCCTTTTCGGCGCAGGGTTTCCATTGCTGCACTTCCGGAGGCGTTTCACCGGCACCGTAAATACGCAGCTCTGCCATGTTGAAGTGCCGTTTTTCTCCGGGTGCGTTGCCGACACGGAAAACGGTGGTGCTTTCCGGTAGCGGCAGGTATTCCGCCAGGAAGCTGCCGTCCGTATGGCCGGCGTCCGTCCAGTTTCCGTTTTCGTCCTTGATCTGTACGCCCCAGGCATGGGGATGTTCATACCACTGCACCATGACGCCGGAAGCGCTCTGCCCGGCGGGTACGGTTACTTCCACATAGCCCTTGTCGCCGTTGTTGGTTTTCCAGTAGGTTTTGTAGTTCCGGTCCTTGCAGGCACTGAAGCTCTTTCTGCCGGAGGCGGCGTTGAATTTGCAGGAGGCAGTGATATCCTCCGCGGTTTCCGCGCCTGCCGCTGTAAAGCAAAAAAGAGCCGCGATCAGCACCGTCGCGGCGAACAGTCCAAGGTGTTTGTACCAGCTCTTTACACTCAACACAATACGCTCCATTTGTCAATTCATAATTCACAATTCATAATTCATAATGTAAGTTACTTTTCTCCATATACACTGAATGGAGCAGATCCTGTATGTTTACCGGATGGAATCATCTGAGTTGATTCACATTTCATATAATTATGAATTGTGAATTGTGAATTCGTTCTTACCTCTTTACCAGGTGTTTAAAAACCCGCTTTACTTTTCCCGGCAGTTTCTGCGCCTTCTGCTGCGCTACGGCCGCGGCCAGCGCGCCGGCCCGGAAGACATTGTTTTCCGGATCCATTCTGACGGCTTCCCGGAAGGACTGATGGGCGCTGTCGAATTCCTCCATCGCCATCAGGACCTTTCCCTGCATGTAGTACCATTCGCTGTCCCGCTTTTCGCAGCGTACCAGGCTGCGCAGGGCGCCCTCCGGATTGTCTTTTGCCATGGCCCGCTGGGCCATCAGGATTGCCTCGGCGCTGGACAGCTCCGGCGTCACGGAACTGCTTCCGGTCCGTGGGGAGGCAAGGCGAAGTGCTTCTTCATAGGCCAGGTTCAGCGCGACCATCCGCGTCTGGGCGGCTTCTTTTTCAGCCGGATCCGTGATCATGTCGGGATGGCACTTTCTGGCCAGCGTCCTGTATGCGCTTCGGATCTCGTCCGGGCTGGCCAGCCCTTTCAGACCCAGGACCTCAAAGGGATTGTTCATAACACATTGCACCTCTCAGGTCACAGTGCGGGCTCCCGCCTGATCTCCGCTCCCAGGGAACGGAGTTTGTCTTCTATATGTTCATAACCCCGGTCGATATAATGGGGTTCATAAATCTCAGAGGTTCCCCGGGCCATCAGCGCCGCAACAATCAGTGCGGCACCGGCCCGCAGGTCGGAGGCGGTCATCGGCGCGCCGTACAGCTCCGGTACGCCTTCAATGATCGCGGTGCGGTCCATGACGCGTACGTGCGCGCCCATGCGGCGGATTTCGTCCAGGTGGCGGAAACGCTGCTCAAAAATGGTTTCGGTTACCAGGCTTGTTCCCCTGGCTGTAGTCAGCAGCGCGCTCATGGGCTGCTGCAGGTCGGTGGGGAAGCCGGGATACACCTGGGTCTTCACGTTGATAGCCCGCCGGGGGCCGACTACGTGGACCCGGATGGCGTCATCGCTGTCGGTGACTTTTACGCCCATTTCCAGGAGCTTTGCGCTCAGGGCGTCCATATGGGTAGGAATACAGCCGTCAATGATCACATCCCCGCCTGTGGCGGCGGCGGCGATCATCAGCGTGCCGGTTTCAATCTGGTCGGGAATGACGGCGTAGGTGCTTCCGTGCAGGCGCTGCACCCCGCGGATCCGGATAATATCCGTACCGGCGCCCTTGATCTTGGCACCCATACTGTTCAGGAAGTTCGCAAGGTCAACGATGTGCGGCTCTTTGGCCGCGTTGTAGATGAAGGTCTGGCCCTTCGCTTTCACAGCTGCCAGCATAACGTTCACCGTTGCGCCGACGGTAACCATATCGAAGAAAACGTCGCCGCCTGTGAGCGTGCCTTCAGCTGTCAGCATGCCGCCGATTTCTTCCGCTTCCGCGCCGATGGAACGGAAGCCCTTCAGGTGCTGGTCCACCGGCCGGGAGCCGATTTCGCAGCCGCCGGGGGTGGGAACCCGCGCTTTGCCGCAGCGCCCCAGCAGGGCGCCCAGCAGGTAATAGCTTGCACGTAAACGCTGGGCGTTGCGGTAGGAAATCTCCACGCCTTCGGCAGGCCGGGGATCCACATGCATGCAGCGCCCGGGTTCATAGTCAACTTTTGCGCCCAGCTCTGTCAGGATATCCGCCAGGGCATGGACATCTTCAATATCGGGAAGATTTTCGATGGTGCAGGGCTCATCGCTCAGCAGTGTAGCAGGAATAACTGCAACGGCGGTGTTTTTGCCGCCGCTGACCCGGACCTCACCTTCCAGTGCGTGTCCGCCGGTGATCAGCATCCGCTCTTTGCCCATCCGGTTTCACTCCTCCGATTTGTTCCTGTTCAATACATTATACACTTTTAGGCCTCTGCTGACAAGATGAGCGCCTCGTTGCCCGGCGGCGACTTGTATGTTACAATGCAAATGTTATGGGAAAACAGGAAACGGGGGATCTGATGCTATGAAAAAGCTTGCCGCTTTGCTGCTTGCGCTGTGCATGCTCCTGTCCGCCGCGGGTGCCACAGCCGGAAATGAGCAGGTACAGGGGGAACTGGTGATCTATTCCTCCATGTATTCCTTTGTGCTGGATATGCTGGATGAGGCGCTCCGGGAGGAATTTCCCGCCCTGAAGCCCGGAAATGACGGAAGCTTTTTCGTTTATGGCGGTACAAGCCGGCTCATTAACCGCATTTACGGGGAAATGGAGGACGGTGTTCTCGGCTGCGACATGCTGCTGGTGGCGGAGCCTGCCCTGAGCCTGGAACTGAAGGAAGCGGGATATCTGGAACCGGTGATGATTCCGGACGCGGCCTCGCTGCTGCGCTTTCCGTATGATGAGGAAGGCTGCTGGTATCCCGTCCGGGTCTGTAACATGGTCCTGGCCTGCAATCCGGAACTGGAGAAACAGTGGGCGGATAAGGGCGTGACTATCCCCGGAACCTTTAAGGATTTCGCTGCGGACCGCAGCCTGAAAGGACTCATCGCCATGGGCGATCCCCTGAGCAGCGGCACCACTTTCGCAGCCGTTGCTTCCCTGACGCAGTCCAATCATTACGGACGCCAGTATCTGAAAGGCCTGGCGGCCAATGAGGTGCAGGTGATTGCCGGGGCGGATTCCATTGAGAAGATCCGCAGCGGGGAAATCGCCGCCGCCATGATCCTGGAAGAATCCGTACTCAAAGCGCTGAAGGACGCGGAGGACGCGGGGAATCCCCTGACGGATCTGGCCTGCGTCTATCCGGAGGACGGCGTGATCCTGATTCCTTCCACGGTGATGACCGTTTCCGACGCCCACAGTAAAAACGCCAACGCCGAAGCCTGCCGGGCAGTGGAACAGTGGTTCCTCAGCGAAAAGGCCCAGGAGCTGATCCTGAAGGGCTATATGCACTCCGTTTTCCGGGATACGGACCAGATTCCCTGGGGCTCCGTGGACACCGGCAAGCTGATTGCGAAGGATATGGGCGTCAGCTGGGACAGCGTTTTCCGCAGCCGGGAGGAAATCAACCAGGCCTGGATGGATATCGTGGCCAACCACATGAACTGAATCCCAAAAGAAGACAAAATGATGAATCCCTTTGCTCACCGTGCGTCCAGCCCGGTGAGCAAAAAAATACCGTCGGAGTACCGGCGGAGGTATTGCCTTTTTTCACAAGATGGAGTAGACTCTCTTCCAGAAGCATGCCAGATATGGTGAATCCGATTCGAAAGAGAGAGGGATTGTTTCATGCGGGAAAATGAGCCTCAGAATACGGCAGAAGCCATCAAAAAACCCCGGGAGACGGATCATCCCTGGGTGGATCTGCCCGTAGATGATGACTCCCTGGGCGAATCAGTTCGCTACAGCCTGGACGAGATTCGTTACGCCTGACCTCAGGCTTCGGAATCCTCGTCGTTGGTCTGCTTGTTTCCGGTGACGGCGCTGACCGCGGAGATCACACAGATTAATACGGCGATAATCGCCACGAAAAGCACCACGCTGATTGCAACAATCGTTCCGGTTTCCATAACAGAGCGCTCCTCTTTCAAAGACTGACTGAATTATATCACGAACCGCTCCGGGGTACAATCCCGGGGCGGTTCGTTTTGCTTTCAGTCAGAGACTTTAATCATTCTCGCGGGTATTTTAATCTCCCATAAGCCGTTGATTGGCGGCATGTATCTGATCAATACAGCGGTCAGATCCGCGTTCTCCAGGTATTCCTGACTGGCCGGGACAAAGGTTTCAACCCATTCGGGACTGCTGCCTGAACCTCCCCAACGGATACTGGAAACATAGCTGCCGTCGGAATAATCCGGAAGGGGGTTGTTGTTCTGAAGATCCAGTGAGTACAGCCAGGGGGAGCCTGGATTGGTGTTGTGAACCTGGACATGCAGGCGGCCTCCGAAGTATCCTGCGCCGGACAGGGTAACGGAGCCTTCCAGGGGGATTTCCTGGCTTTGCGACCAGTCGATGATGCGAAGATCATCCGGGAATCTGCGGTCGTAGCTATAGGGACCGTCAACATCCCAAAGGGTTTCCGGAAGAGAACTTGTCCGGATCTGGTCATCAGCCTGCGCCAGATAGGAACGCGGATCAAAGGATGAAAGGATTTCCCTGCCCGGATCAACGGAATGGAGAGAAAAAGTAATGTAGTCGCCTTCTGCTACGCTGTTGGTATTCCAGACCATTTTTGCAGCGCCTATGATTTTTCCCTCTTCAGCATTGAAATTAGCAATCCCTTCACCTTCGACTTCTTCCATTGAAGGATCAGGTGTTTCAAGAATATCCGTATCGATGTCTCCAAATGCGGCGCCGCCTGTGCCCAGACGGTTTCCCAGCAGATCCTGAACGGTATAAGTTATAACGATTTCATTATTTCCGGCTACTGCGGAGACCACTTCCACTTTAATCCCCTGATCTGTGCAGGCCAGATTGACCGGCTTCAGCGTCAGTGCCAGATCCGGCCAGACCCTGTATACCAGATCATTTATGGTATCATTGGTAGCGGCGGCCAGCGCGGTGGCCATCAGCACAATCACCATGGCAATCGCGATGACGGTGCTGAGGGAAAGTTTCCTCTTCATGCTCCTTTCCTCCTGTTCGCGAAGCGGGAGGAGAGAAATGGATTCATGGATCTGTTCCGTCAGTTCCTGCGGCGGAGCTTCATACATTTTCCGCAGATCGTTCTGTGTATAACGTGCCATGTCCTTCCTCCCTTTCTTCGAATTCACTCTGCAATAGTTTCTTTGCCCGCTTCAATCGCGATTTGAGGGCGAACAGGGATATTTCCAGGATGGAGGCGGCTTCCTTTGCGCTGCAGCCTTCCATGTATACCAGGAGGAAGGGAATCCGCAGCTTTTCCGGCAGCCTGTCAACCGCGTCCCGAAGCTCCCGCAGTCCGGCTTCCGGAACGGCCGTACGGTCCGGAAAATCCGGAACGGGCACGGTTCGCTGCCGGTTGCGCTGGATGGTCCGGCATTCGTTGATAACGATCCGGGCCAGGTAGGCCCGTTCGCTGCCGGGACGGATGCCGTCCAGATGCTGCCAGGCCTGTAAAACAGCCTGCTGAACTGCGTCCTGGGCATCGGCAGGCTGCCGCAGGATACTCTGGGCCAGCCGGTACAGTCCGGGCAGCTGTTCCATGTACAGCTGCTCAAAGGAAACCTTGTTCATCAGGAAACCTCCGTGGAGAAGATCTTCACCTATAATACGTTTCAAAGACGCCAAAAGAGCCACAGCTTCAAAACTTTTTAAAAACCAAAGCGGCAGGATGCCCTGCCGCCCTGAAATGTACATTGCATTATGAATTGTGAATTGTGAATTGTGAATTAAAAGATCAGTCCAGCTCTTCCGCTTCCGCTTCCGTCTTTTTCGGAGCGCCCATCCGCTTCCACCGGCCGGACAGCAGATAAGCTGTACCGATCAGGAAGGGAACCAGGCCGGAGAGGGCGTTGCCGTACCAGAAACCCCGGATGCCCCAGACGAAGGTTACGCCCAGCAGCAGGCTCAGGCCGATGCGGGTGAAGATGCCGTCCAGCAGGGCAACCGCGAGATTCAGCTTTGAGTTGCCGGAGCCGTTGATCAGGGCAAAGTTTGGCGGACGCAGGACGCAGCCCAGGTACTGGATCATGGCGATGGGAATATAGGTGATTGCCATTTTAAGTACTTCGGGATCCTGGGAGAAAAGACCGAAAAGCCATTCCGGTTTGAACAGCGTAATAACCGCGAAGACGGCTGCGGGGATTGCAACGATCCACATGGCATGGCCGACTACCTTCGGCACCCGCTCTGTCTTTCCGGCACCCAGGGCCTGGGAAACCATGGCGCCGCCGGCGGAGGAAATGGCCTGGCTGACCACGCCGATCATGTTCTCCAGCTTCCGGGCAACGCCGGTGACTGCTACAGCCACGGTGCCGTAGGTATTGATATAGGAATTGACGAACAGCATGGAGAAGGTGATGGCCGCGCTCTGGATCACCATGGGAATGCCCAGGCTCATCAGCTGTCCGATGACGTTTTTGTAGATCCGGAAATGCCGGGGATGAAAATCGAAATGGATCTGCTCCCGGTTTTTGTACAGGAGCCGCAGGGCAAAGAGGAAGCTGACCGCCTGGCCGATGACCGTGGCCAGGGCGGCGCCCAGGGGCCCCATACCCAAGGGACCGACGAACAGGATGTCCAGGATGACGTTGATGACGGAAGCGATCGCGATAAAGATGAAGGGATGCTTTGAATCCCCCATGCCGCGGAGGATGGCGCTCACCAGGTTGTAGCCGTAGATGAATACCACGCCCCATACGCAGGTGATGCAGTACTGCCGGGTGTATTCCCAGATATCTGCCGGCGTGTTCAGCCAGTTGATGATCCCCTGGTAGGTAAACAGGAAAATGACCATGATGACCACAGCCAGGCCTTCCAGCAGGGTGAACAGGGTGCCCACCATTTCGCCCACCAGGTCATGGCGCTTTGCGCCTACGTAGCGGGAAATCAGGATTTGTCCCGCGTTGGAAAAGCCCATGGCCACAAAGGTGATCAGCATCAGCACCTCGCCGCCGATGGACACGGCAGACAGACCCTGCGTGCCGACAAAGTTGCCGACAACAATCATGTCCACCATGTTGTAGACCATCTGCAGCAGGCCGGACAGGAAAAGGGGCATGGAAAACGTCAGCAGCGTTTTCGGTACGCTGCCCGTTGTCAGGTCCCGGATCAGTGCGTTCTTTTTCTCCATCTCAAACCCCGTAAAACTCAAAATTCAACATCTTTCACTATACCACACTTTAGCCGGAAGGGAAGTCACCAAAAGCATACTTGACGCTGTCAAGTTCTTGTAGGATTTTGGAGTCAGCAACATCCAATGATTTCGCCGGCAGATAGCACGCCCGTCCCAGAACGTCAAGGACAAAGCGGCTGCGCCGTGCCTTCGGCATCCTTGACCCT
>Ga0256405_10001184_pt1 | contig 74359 bp, 76 predicted proteins | sample RumenRJG_02DNA_FD_189096 | JGI IMG/M metagenome (GOLD analysis project Ga0256405, IMG submission 189096) | Bovine rumen microbial communities from Lethbridge, Alberta, Canada - RJG_02 | ecosystem: Host-associated > Mammals > Digestive system > Stomach > Rumen | place: Canada: Alberta...
GTTGGAGCCTGTTAGAAACCGTCTATGCGGTAGGAGATAACAACCAATCCACAGTATCTTAAACAGCATAGTCGAACCTATAGAAAAGGTAAAGAAAGACTATGTCTAATACTAATAGTAGGAGATAATTGAATGCTGACTTTTGATGAACTGAGGGCGTTTAGAAAAGAAATGAGTCAGATTCAATTAAAGAATCTTGAGAATGTGGATCTTGGAGCAGTAATGTCCGAATTTATACATAATTCTAATAATAAAATTGATGGAGGAAGACGCAATTTTCCTGTTATTAAGCATATAATGAATATTATTGCAAGATCCGTTGTTAGGAGCAACAGATTTAAGTGTTTTGGAACTGGTGATATTATGTGTTTTATTCCGCGTAATATGTTAACAGTTCAAAAGAATCATTTATTATACTTTAACAGTATAGTTGGATTATTAGATAATAGAATAGAGATGGTGGGAACAAGGGGGGCTGGTTTTAGTGCCAAGAACATTCTTTGCCTGCGTGTATTGCCGCATTGGAACCGGACATTAAAAAATAGAATACGAGACAAAAAATACAGATGGTATTTTATTAGGAGCCTTTATGGTGCCTACATAGATTATTGCGACTATTCAAGATATGTAAAGAAGAAATTGGGCTTGCGTGGGTTGCTACTATATACTGAAACGCCCGCAGCTGCACAGATTATAAGACAAGTTGCCCAAAAGAATGGAATCACAACCGTGTGTCTAAATCACGGAGAATACCCTGTGTCAGAGTTGACAAGATATTCAATGGAAACATGGGGGTGCGATTATTACGCGGTTAGATCAAAAATGATGGTAGATTTGGTTGACAGAATGGGAGGGTTTCCAGGGAAAACATATATTGTTGGCATTCCTCTCTACATAGATAATGACGCGAGAAAGAAAGAATTGGATGAGCGAAGGCATGAAGTAAACACAGTCGTCATCTTCCTTGATGGTGAGGTAAGACGAGAGGATGATTGCAACTGTGAAATGATAAATATAGTGGCACAATCCTTAAAGAACACTGAAATTATAGTAAAATTTCACCCTACAAGCCGTATTCGATATATGGAATCAGTAAAAGAAAGAACAAAGCAGTATGGCATAACAACGTATTGCAAGGAAGAGATACCGTTGACTAAGTTGATAGATAACATGGATATGGGAGTGTGTCGGAATTCTAGCATCTTTCCAGAGATAATCTATTCTGGAATACCAACTGTTCTATACTCTAAAAATCAAGTGACGTATAAATATTTGAACCAAGATATATTTTTTGCGGATGAGAAAGAGTTTGAACGACAGTTACAAAGGGTTGAGGATGGAGAAATCTATAATACAATTAACGAGATTTGTGAATATATATGTGGACCGTATGAAGTAAAAAGAGCACATAAAATTTTTTATAGTAGTATAGGATGGTGAAAGATGAGCCTTTTTTTTATTGAAGCATTGAGAAGAATAAGAGACATTCCATTTATCTATGCAATATATGTAAGGACGTTAGGGATTCCTGTGATGGAGTACAAGCGAAGAAGCAAGATAAAAAGCTTTCAAAAGAATGGTAAAAGAATTGCGGCAGAGTACATGGGAATTGCGGATAAAAACAATATCAAGGTTATGTGTGTGTTTGGAACTTTGCTAGGAGTAGTCAGAGATAATGGCTTCATTCCGTTTGATTTTGATTTTGATACTGCTATTATGGACACTGAAAAACGGAAGGATTTTGTACATGCTCTGTATGATAATGGTTTTAGTATCAACAGACAGTTTTTGGTTGAGAATAAGCTTGTTCTTCAGACATGGCAGAAAGATGGTGTTATCATTGACATGTTTATACCACAATATGATGACCAGGGTATGTATTTCAACACTATGTGGAGGTTTCCCAATAAACAGTATCACCTCGGAACATATGAAGAACATGAGGTGTGGGAGCATAGATATCCTAAAGTAGACAAACTTAAAGTAAAGCATATATATAATTTTAACGTGCTAATACCTGAAAATGAGGTAGAGGTTGTGGAAGGCGTATTTGGAAAAGGATGGAGAACCCCAGACCCTGATTTTAAGCACGAACCATTAAAAAGTATCAAAATGGTTAAAGAAGACTATTATGTCGATCGTGACAAAGCAGTGGATCCGTGGATGTGAGTTAAGGTGAAATGTTCGTTATACGTGCAATCAAAAAGTTTAACATTTTACTGTCGTCAAAACAAAAAAAGGGGTTAGGCCTTTTGCTTGTTCTTATGATTGTTGGCGGCCTTTTGGAGATGGTTTCTGTATCAGCAATTGTTCCATTTATGAACGATGTACTAAACCCAGATTTACTGATGGAAAAAAGCTATGTAAGAGAAATATGTTATTACCTTAATATAAAGTCATCAACAACGTTTCTTCTATTCAGCTCTTTTGTACTGGCCATTGTTTATATTCTAAAGAATATTTTTTTGACGTACGAATATGTGATGCAATATAAGTTTGTTTATGAGAATATGTACGCTATACAAACTAGGTTGCATCAGTCTTTTATCAGACAACCCTATGAGTATCATCTTGCAGTAGACTCTGGAAAGATTATTAGATTGATTAACACTGATACGCAACAAGCATTTTATATGCTGACCTCAGTTCTAAATCTTCTCACGGAGAGTGTAGTTGCTTCTATACTTATCGTTACACTATTTGTAATTACCCCATCTATTACTATTTCCATGGGGATTATTATGGTAATACTGCTTGTGGTAATAGGGTTTATTCTTAAACCGGTACTTAAAAGGACTGGGGAAAGAACAAATGAAGCTTCTGCAAAAATGTATAAGTGGCTATTACAATCCATACAAGGAATAAAGGAAGTAATAGTTATGCGTAAAGAATCCTTTTTTTTGAATCAATTTGGTAAGAATGATAGAGAGTATGTAAATATGACCCGTAAATTCAATATCCTCAATATTGTTCCAAGATTTATGATTGAAGGCTGTTGTATGGGGGGCATCTTTGTGATTGTGGGGGTTATGATTTATATTGGTGAGAATCTTGATAAAATGATCCCAATGCTAACCGCAGTTGCGATGGCAGCATTAAGGTTGTTACCATCCGTGAATCGTATATCGACAGATATTGGGAACATTTCATATTACGAGCCAATGCTTGATAATGTGATAGAGAGTATCTCGTCGCAAGAAAAATATAATAAAATGCTCGAGTTGGACGAACATGATCCTGAGGTATCATTATCGCCAGAATTCGATATTGAACTAAATAATATCACTTATCACTATCCAAATAATGATAAAAAAATATTGGATTGCGCGAATCTATACATAAAACATGGAACATCAGTTGGGTTGATTGGAACTTCAGGGAGTGGAAAATCAACAACTGTAGATATCATTCTAGGTTTATTGAAATGTACGGATGGTAAAGTTCTGATTGACGGAAAAGACATCAAGAGGGATTTAGGAAAATGGCGTAATATGGTTGGATACATTCCTCAAACTATTTTTATGCTTGATGATTCAATTAAAGCGAATGTTGCATTTGGAATCGAAGAAAAAAAAATCGATGATGAAGCGGTTTGGAGGGCGTTGAGGGATGCATCTCTAGAATGTTTTGTAAAAAGTCTTCCCAATGGGATAGATACTCAGATTGGAGAAAGAGGTATTTGTATTTCGGGAGGACAAAGACAAAGAATAGGCATTGCGCGAGCATTATACCTTAATCCGCAGGTTCTATTGTTCGATGAAGCAACTTCATCACTTGATAATGAAACGGAAAAAGAAATAATGGCGGCAATTGATAATTTGCACGGAGAAAAGACAATGATTATTATTGCCCATCGTCTTACAACTATTAATGGATGCGATGAGGTTTTTAGAATTGAAAATGGGAAGTTTATTAGGGAGAGATAAAATCCATGGACAGAAAATTCGCATTGCTTTTAACGGGGATGAGCGGAAGCGGGAAAACTACAATAGGAAAAGCCTTGGTTGATAAATTAAACAATTCTAGTGGGGGGGAGATCAAAACACAATTGATAGATGGAGATGATACTAGACATATGCTGGGGGATATGTTTAGTCATACAAAAGATGGAAGGTCTCAAATAGCAAGAGTCAATCGTCTTCTTGGACATTATCTTCTCCTAAACGATATAAATGTAATTTATGCCCTTGTAACACCATTTGAGGATATTCGTGAAGAGTTTCGTGATTTCTTTGGAAACAGATATATTGAGGTCTATGTTAAATGTTCTCTTGAAGTATGTGAAAGGAGGGATGTAAAGGGGCTCTACAAAAAATTTCATGCTGGCACGATTAGTAATCTAAATGGAAAGGATGATGCATATGAAGAGCCTCGTAATCCTGAGATTATGGTAGATACCGTTGAAGAGAGTATAGATGAGTCCTGTCAAAAGGTTTTGAAATACCTAAAAGAAAAAGGTTTTATTTAATGTTTTCGTTATTAGAGATTGCGGAGAGAAGAAAACTTAGTTGGCTACATGAAAGTAGACGATAACGAGGAGAAATTGCTATGGAAAAGAAAGATTACTATGGTAGCGAAGAACAGACATCATTGAGTTATTTGGAGTTTGGAAGTATTGACTTAAATGAGAGAACAAAAAAAATATGGGCATATTGGCAAGATCAGGAAGCATATGATTTGTATATGTTTTCAAGATATTCTAGAGACTTAATCTCGTTTAGAGATTTTCTAGAGCAGGACACTATAAGCATAGAGGCGTTGAATGATAGGATCAATAAGTCGGCACATGACAAGATATTGGATTATTTATTTAAATATGCCGGTATGATTTCGGTTGAGGATAACACTATTATTTGTGAAAGCGGAAGCTCCTTATATGGATGGATAGATGAGGCATATTCAATAGATGCTGTATTTCATAATGGAAGCAATACAAAGAAAATTAACAGTCTGTCCTATTTAGCAAGTGATATTTCAGAAATAATGAATAAGGGCGCACAACTGTTCCATCCTGGTGTCAACATAATGGTTTCTACTGCACCGACAATTTCGGATTTGGCAAGGGATATTTCTGAAAGATTATGTTTGCATTTATCGTTGTTTTATGGATTGAGTGTAAGTCTTCGTTATGCTTTGAGAAAAACTGAGGATATTTTGAAGATTTGTAATGTGAGTGATTTGTTTTTAAGTAATAGACTTAGTTTGTCATTTGCTGATACGTTCACACAGATATATGGAACGGGCAAAATGGAATACATAGTGTCTCTTCCTGAATTGATCAGTCTGCTTAAACGTTATAATTATAAAGCGAAGTACTGTACAGCCGGTATGCAATATGAAAAGGATGGGAAAGGGTCGGTTAGAGTATCAGTGGCAATAAGCAAAGACGAGGAGATAATTGATAAGTTTATCAAGGAGTATAATTATTGCGTTGAACTTGCAAGTAAGACAGTACCAGTAGAACAAGGAGAATGGCTGGACTTGTGGGATTTGAAGGAGGATTTATAGTATTTTATGATAATATCCTATAGTTATGGAATACTAGACCTGTTTCATTATGGTCATTTGATAGCGTTAAAGAAAGCGAAAGAGGGCTGTGATTTACATGTAGTTGGGCTATTGTCGGATAGCGCTTCAAGGTCATGGGTGGGAAATATTGTTTCTAGTGAAGCGGAACGAAGGGCTGTGTTGGAGAGTATTTCTTGTGTAGACTGGGTTATGCCACAAGAGAATCTAGATCCAACAGACAACCTAAAAAAATTACACTTTATTTTTCCGGAAGCTGAAATTACACTTTTTCGAGGGGATGGAATTACTGTCATTTCCGCAAAAGAGTATCTAACGAGTATTGGAGGAAAAGTACAAACACTGGATTATTATGATCGACTTTCTCCCATGGAAATACTCAAAGCACTTAATTCTAGAACTGAAAATATCAGTAATAACTTACATTCTTTTTCTACAAAAGCAGACACTCTGTTTCTTTTAAGAGACAAGGTGACAAAGTCAGTTATAGAGGATATTCTCATTATTACAGGGGGGGATTATTATAATGATGCACGAAAGTGCGCTGAAAGAGTAGCGGGTATTTTTCGAGGCGACAAAGTTGTGGTAAGAAGTTCATCAATAGGAGAGGATGGTCTAGAGAGTTCAAACGCGGGCCATTATGAAAGCATTCTCGGAGTAGATTCAAAAGACGGAGAAAGTGTTACGAATGCAATAGAAGCCGTTTTGGACTCATATAAGATTGATTTTAGGGACAAAGCAGCGCTCGCATCAGAACAAGTTCTAATTCAGAAGCAAACAGAGGAAGTAGATAGAAGTGGGGTGATTTTTACTAGAGATATTCAAAAAAACCGTCCATATTATGTGATTAATTATGATGATAGTGGGGCAACAGATACTGTGACGAGTGGCCAAGCCGGGAAAACAATATATGTGGCGGCAGATGTTGATGAAAATGAAATACCGGCAAAATGGGTATCGCTTATAAATGCCGTCCGTGAAATCGAGTCCATTTTAAGTAAAGTATTATTGGATATAGAATTTGCAATAAAGAAAGATGGGTCTGTGGTTATTTTTCAAGCGAGACCACTGGTGGCAAGTTATAAATTTGGACGGACGGACGCAACTGGAGAAATCCTAAAGTTGAAAAATAAGTATAAGGATGATTATAAGAAGTTTATTTTACAAAGTGGAAATCATATCTTATCTAATATGGCGTTTTGGAATCCGGCTGAAATAATAGGAGAACATCCTCATAATCTAGATTATTCCCTATATCAGTATATAATAACACACTCTAGCTGGAACGAGGGACTTGTGCCGATGGGATATACTACTGTCGCACATGATCTTATGCATAGGTTTGGAGGCAGACCATATATTTGTGTTGAGAGAGCTTTTCAATCATTGATGCCCAACGACCTAAATAGTGATATTAAAAGTGCATTACTCGAATATTATATAGATAGAATTGAGAAGGATATCTCGGCACATGATAAAATTGAATTTGAAATAGTATTTAGTTGCTATTATAAGGGAATTGAACAAGACTTAATAGAGTTATTGAATTATGGGTTTAGCAGAAACCAAATAAATGAAATTGAATTATCGTTAAAGGAACTAACGGCAAAAGCAATTAAACATTACAATAAAGTTCTTCTTGAAGATAATGAAGCACTTATAAAGCTTGAGAACAAACGAAAATTGGTAGAAAAAGAGGTTGAAAATAGAGATATAACCAACGCTTGTTTAATTAATGGCATGATCGCACTGTTGGACTATATTAAGGAATATGGGACCCCACAGTTTTCTAGACAGGCGAGATATGCATTTATCGCCAAACGTATTTGCCAATCCCTTGTTGAGTGTGGAGTATGGAATAAAGAAGAGTATAGATGCTTTCAAGGGTCGATTAATACAATTGCAAGCAAATTTAATTCGGATTATATAAAGCTTATGAACGGAGAAATAAGCGAAGAACAATTCAAAGAGTTGTATGGTCATCTAAGAGCGGGAACATATGATATTACAATGCCCGCTTATAGAAGTATGAGTTTTTTTGCTGTAAATAATGATGAGATCAAAAGAGGTAGTATTGGATTAAATAGTACAAATGAGGAGGAGAATCGTTATAAAGACGATTATAATCTGGGTAGTAAGAAACTAGATCAAATATGGGAAAAACTGAATATTACTGAGGATGAATTCATAGTATTTGCCAAAATGGCAATAGAGCAAAGGGAATACTTTAAGTATGAATTTACAAAATCTCTTAGTCTAACATTAGAAATAATCGCTATTTTAGCTGGAAGACTGGGCTTTACGAGAGAGGAAATATCACATTTTGGAATCGAAGAAATAATGGGCCTTTCTTTTTATGGGTCTGATTGGGAAATGCGCGAACGAATGGAAGAGATGTTAACTGAAAGAAAAAAAGAGTTCGAAAGATGCGAGAAACTTATTATGCCCCCAGTAGTAATCGATGCGTCGGATTTTGACTTTATTATGCCACAAGGAGTAAGACCCAATTTTATTACTTCAAAAAAGATTACTTCAAAACTAGCGAAAATTGGTAACAGTCAAGATGTGGATATTATTGATCGGATAGTAGTAATAGAAAACGCTGATCCAGGGTATGACTGGATTTTTACAAAGGGTATTTCAGGATTGATTACAAAATACGGTGGCGTTGCTTCGCATATGGCTATACGTTGTGCCGAATTTGATATTCCAGCTGCAATAGGATGCGGAACGCAGATATTTGAATATGTAAATCAGAGTAAAGCGGTCACACTAGACTGTGAGAATGGAATAATTGTTAGGCAATAAGTATATGGATAATAATAAAGACAAGAAAATAGATAGTATAATTAAGAGGATTATGAATAGTATGAATATTGTTATTTCCTCACATGTTCATCCAGATGGAGATGCAATAGGGTCAGTCTTAGCTCTTTCGAGTGTACTAATAAGGCGGGGAAAAAACATTAGAGCTCTTATTGATTTTGATATCCCGCCAAATTATAATTCGTTATTTGATTGCTCGATTATCGAAAAACCCAAAGACTATATTAACGCTGAACTGTTGATTGTTCTTGATACTGTTGCAAATTCTAAAAGAATAGGAAGAGTTTTTGAATTAATTAATGCTCCCATTTTAACAATTGATCATCATAAAACAAACAATTGTATTAGCGATTTGTCTTTTGTGGATTCAAACTATTCTTCTACATGCGAAATTGTTTTTGAAATGATAAATCGTTTGGCGATAGATATTGATAAAGAAATTGCCGAGTACTTATATCTTGGTGTGGCGACAGATACAAATTTCTTTCAGTCTGATAGTGTTACTACATCAACATTTAATGTGGCAGCGAAATTGAGGGAGATAGGAGCTGACATTGGTAGTGTCTCTCGTGTTGTTCATATGAGATCCATAGATGAAGTGAAACTCGAGGGAGAAGCAAGAACGCATATCAGAAAGTATATGGATGGTAAAGTGATAGGACTTTTTTTAGATAAGCAATATAAAGATTTAGAGCAATCAAATAGTTTGATAGAGAGTATGAGAACTATTGAAGGGGCTGAGTTGGTTTTTTTGATGCAATTTGACAAGGAAAACTGCTATAGAGTTAGGATGAGATCAAAATGGCTTGATATTAGCGAACTGGCTAAAAATATGGGCGGTGGTGGGCATGCTTATTCAGCGGGATTTACAATATACAGCGATTATGATTCTGCAAAGGAAATATTACTTAATGAAATTAGAGAGTTAGTGGGGTGATAGAGAGACTTATAATATGAGAATAGTGGGACTGTTTTAGGAAGTTAATAAGGTGGTTAAATTAGACATTGAAAAAACACATAAGAGGAATCCAAGATTAATAGATATGCAAAACTTTGAGAAGCAGTCTGTATTACAAAATGGATTGCTTTTTTCAAAAATTATCTTTCATTAGCTTTTTCAATAGGTGGGGTTTCAATATTCGTTATAAACACCATGTGAAAAAGTGATTGATTCAATAGTTGTAAAATATGATTTGTCGAGGAGAAAAAACATGGATTACATGTATATAACAAAAGATAATTTGGAGAATCGACTCAAATATAATTATAGTGAATTTGGGGGAGCAGATTTCTTGTTGGCTTTTTCCAAATCACGTTCTAATGCATTTGAATACATAAGTGGTAAAGAAGATAACAAGCATATAACTAAAACTGATCTTAACCTGTTTCTCGAGAGAATAGAAACAAAAGACGCAAACCGGACTTTGAATAAAATCATCGATCAATATGTTAAGTCATATGAAGTCCATAAACGGATATATTCTGAATATGATCGGAGCTTTAGGCCGGTAGATGGCACCTCTTATCTAGACTATGAAAACTATATTTTATTGGCCCATTGTTGTGCAAAGCTGTATGAAAACACAAAGTGTATGAAATATCTAAGCTGTATGCTAAAGATAGATGATACCTTGATATCCATTATAAATAGACTTGATCAATATGAATTGTTTTATTTGAGAGAGATATTAGAAAAAGAGCAGTTTCTCATAGATCAATTAATTATAAAAATGGGGGTGGAGATATGATTTTACAAGATGTTGCTATGATAGCTTCTAACACCGCACGTACAAAGTCGTATCTTCAGATGATGGTAAAGGATGACTTGAAACCGTCGCTATGTCTTGTGTATTCGGACGATAGAAAGAAGATGGAAGATGAGGCAGTAGAATTTGAAGATGGTAAGTCATCAGAATACTTTGATTTTGACGAGCCTGTTCTTTGGACAATTAGAAAGGCTGGAATGAAATACGAGTTTGTTGAGACCAAGGATATCAATTCAGATGAGATGGGGGAGAGGATTCAATCACTTTCACAGAAATACTTAATTTATTCAGGATACGGGGGAGGTATCCTAAAGCCTCATCTCTTCAAAATGCAAAAAAAATACGTTCATGTCCATGCTGGAATTCTTCCGATGTATCGCGGAAGCACTACTGCATATTACAGCATATTGCAGGAAAGCTATATTGGTGCAACGGCTATATTTCTATCGGAAGGTATAGACGAGGGAGAGATCATTACAGCGGAAAAGTTTGATATCCCACCAGCGGGCGTAAATATTGATCTGATTTATGAGCCATATTTGCGAGCGCGGGTGTTGAGAAAGGCTCTAATTCAGTACGCTGAAGACGGAAAGCTAAGCGGACATCCACAGCAGACTGATAATGCACAGACTTATTTCATAATCCATCCAGTTTTGAAGCATATAGCTTTGATGGCAAAGAAATAATATTTGAGGAGGCTGATTGAATATTTGGACAATATAGTTTTATTTACTCAGAGAGTAGAGATTGTTGAATCATACAATGAACGACGAGACTGTGCTGATCAACGTATAGCGAAATTCATTAGGGCTTGTGGATTTCTTCCGGTGCCGATTTCTAATAATAAAGAATTGGCATTAGAACTTGTGTTAGCTTTACAACCTTCTGGAATCATCTTAACGGGAGGTAATAGCCTTGTAAAGTATGGCGGGAATGCTCCAGAGAGAGATGATATGGATCGAGCTTTAATTGACCAAGCGGTCAATAGAAGGATCCCTTTGTATGGCTTTTGTCGTGGAATGCAATCTATACTACACTACTTTGGAAATGATTTGGAGCAAGTAGAAGGTCATGTGGCAGTAAAACATAAGATAAATGGAAAAGAAAACGAAATTGAGGTAAATAGCTATCATAATCAAGGATGCACTGAATTGAGTTCGACAGAACTTGAGGTTGTGATGCGGTCAGGAGATGGTGTTATAGAGAAAATAATACATAAGGAGTCCCCGATATTAGGTACAATGTGGCATCCTGAAAGGGAGAATCCATTTAAGGAATTGGATATTTGTATGGTTAAGAAATTATTTGGAGGAAAAAGCAAATGAAAGCAATTATATTAGCAGCAGGACAGGGAACAAGACTAAAGAAATATACAGAGAATATTCCCAAAGGGATGCTGGAATTTATGGGTAAGACTCTAATTGAACGACAAATCGAGACATATAGGGTGGTTGGAATTGATGATATCATCATTGTTCGAGGATTTGCTGCCGATAAGATAAATTATGGTGGTGTGAAATACTATACAAACGAGGATTATGCAAATACTAATATGGTCGAGTCCTTGATGGCTGCAAAGGATGAGTTTGATGATGATGTGATAGTCAGTTATTCAGATGTGTTATTTGAAAAAAAGATGTTGAGGGAACTGATGGAAGTCACATCTGATTTTGCCTGTGCTGTGGATGATAATTGGAAAGAATACTGGCAGAAACGGTATGGTAAAGTTGACTTCGATACAGAAAGCCTAATGATTGATGAGAATGATAATATCACGGAGTTGGGATTGGAGAATCCTCCAATTGAGGAAATAGATGCCAGGTACATTGGACTACTGAAATTCTCGAAGGAGGGATTGAAGTTCATCATAGAGACAATGGAATCGGCATATAAAGAATTTGGGAATAGGCCGTGGCAACAGTCGGGGAAAACTGTGCGGAAGGCCTATATGACGGACTTGCTTAATGCAATCATTGGACTGGGAAAAGATGTCAAGGCCGTTCATTTCAAGAATGGCTGGATTGAGTTTGATACGAATGAAGACTATGAGAATGCTATGAAGTGGGCAGAGGAGGGAACGCTGAGGCATCAATATAGCAATTAAAATAGATATTAAGTGTGCTAAATGCATAACATCCAATAACGCAAGTGATCTGATTTACCATTTCGTATGTCCTGCAAAGTACCGTTGGATAATGTTTCTAGATGAAGTGGGTGGAGTACTCGTGCATATATGTGAAGGCATTGAAGCGCGATACGACGATTTGATTGAGTTTTAGAAATTGGAGCGGATAGAGACCATGCGTATTTTCTAATCCAGTCAACACCAACGCATAGTCCGAGCGATATCATAAAGACGGTGAAGAGTATAACGGTCCGAAGGATATATGCAGACCTTTCAGAAGTAAAGAAACAGTTATGGTGGGCCAACTATGGATCGACGGGTACTTTGCCTACAAGGTACGTAGGAACACCAACGAAAATGTGATAGCGCAATATGTGTGGGATTAGGGTAAACATGAATACGAAGGGTATTAGCAACTTTATTTATTTCAGAGGTGAGCTGATAAGCGTAGCGCATTAATACCCCGCTCGCACAACGAGGCAAACGGCCGGTAGATCCTTGAGGGCTTGCTCTGGGGCGGTTTGTTAGGGTTACATCCGCCATGATGCAACTCATCCTTATAGGAAGAATCTTATGATATGCAACTGTAAATGTACTATGCCACCGGGTCATCAGCTGTAGGATCACATAATGAATGATTGATTTGTAAGAATCTGAAAAGGTACACCTTTTAAACGAAAGGATAGATGCTATGAAAATGATATTTATGGGAAGAAAGAAATATGCGGCTGATATGCTTCAGTGGACAGTGGATCAAGGGATAGATGTAGCCTTTGTATGTACAGACTCTCAATATGCAAATTCGCCCACAATGATAAAAGCTAATAACCTTGGTATTCCAGTGATTAGTATGGAGGGAGCTGAGGAATATGTGAACACACACCCAGGGGATATTGATTTGGTAGTGTCATATTTGTATTGGAGAAAGATTCACACCCCATTAATTAATAGACCGAAATATGGATGTATAAACTTTCATCCTGCTATTTTGCCTGAGTGGCGTGGAACAGCGGGATATAATATTGCGATATTAAAGAAATTGCCGGAATGGGGAGCAACGGCCCATTATGTTGTCGAAGATGTTGATATGGGCTCTATAATTCGTGTTTACAAATTTAATTTCGATTATCGCATTGAAACGGCACAATCAATAGAAAAGAAAACCAATAACATACAGATGGAATTGTATAAAAGCGTAATTTTAGATGTCATTGCTTATGGTAGGCTCGAAAGTACTCCCCAAAATAAGGAAGATGGTGTCTATATATCCAAGAAAGAAATGCTTGAAATGATGAAAGTAGACCTGAACAATCTGGAAAATGAGGATCTTGATTTAAAGATCCGAGCGTTTTGGTTTCCCCCGTATGAAGGAGCTGGATTTGAAGTGAATGGAAAGTTTTATACGCTTGTAAACAATGAAATCTTAAAAACTCTTCAACCCAAGGATACCACGGCGTTGGTATAAAATAGAGAAGTATACTAATGAATCATGTATTGATAATCGCCGAAGCGGGCGTCAATCATAACGGAAGGCTTTCTATAGCAAAAGAATTGGTGGATGTTGCCAAAGATGCAGGAGCTGACATTGTAAAGTTCCAGACTTTTGATGTGGATTCAATATCTTCTAGGCACGCGGAGATGGCTCAGTATCAAAAACATAATATCGGTCAAACAAAGAGTCAGAAAGAAATGCTTTCGGAGTTAACGTTGACGCATGCCGAATTTGTTGAAGTATCAGCGTACTGTAGGGATAGAGAGATTTGTTTTTTATCTACACCTTTTGATTTGCCAAGTATAGATTTCTTGTATTCTTTGGGTTGTGACTTATGGAAAATACCATCAGGAGAAATAACAAACTACCCATATTTGGTGAAAATCGCAAATACTCATAAGGATGTAATCTTATCAACAGGGATGAGTACCATAAAAGAAGTCGAGAATGCAGTGAAAGTTCTTTCAGAAGAAGGTGCTGGAAAAATATCCCTTTTACATTGTACAACTCAATATCCTACTTCTTACGATAGTGTAAATCTTAATGCAATGATTACGCTGAAAAATGAGTTTGGACTGGATGTGGGGTATTCAGATCATACTAATGGAATAGAAATCTCCATTGCAGCAGTTGCTATGGGAGCTGTAATAATCGAAAAACACTTTACGTTGGATAGAAATATGCAGGGCCCTGACCATAAAGCCAGTCTAGAGCCAGAAGAACTGAAACAGATGGTTCAATCGATAAGACATGTAGAAAGCGCATTTGGAAACGGCGTAAAAACTCCAATGATAGTAGAAAGGGAAAATATAAGTATTGCCCGTAAGAGTATAGTTGCAAAGTGCCCTATAAAAAAAGGAGAGATTTTTACAGAATACAATATAACAACAAAAAGACCTGGAAATGGCGTAAATCCAATGCTTTGGAAATCAGTGCTGGGGACAAAGGCCATCAGGAATTTTGAAGAAGATGAACTAATTGAGATATGAGAAGAATAGCAACCGTCACAGCAACAAGAGCAGAATATGGGTTGCTGTTTCCGGTATAAAGTAATAAAACCAATAGAAATAGTTAAAGGAGAATAGCGATATACATGGAGATTATGGATAAGGTAAGGAGAGGAACTATTGTAAAACCAAAGAACTATCTATGTTTCCTTGTGATTTTTTTTGTTTTGAATATTCCTGTTTTCACAATTTTAGTACCCAATCCGACGAATTATGACGTAATGTTGAGGCACTATAGTGAAAAAAGAAAAATAGACACTATTTTCATAGGAACTAGCCTTGCAATGTGTGCTATGGATCCTAAGGCGTTTGATACTATTAGCGGTGGCATGTCTTACAACATGGCATCTAACAATCAATCTCTTGATACAGGGTTAGAATGTATAAAAAAGGCGACAAGAGATCATAACATAAAACGGGTTTTTCTAGTGTTGGATGAGGGTATTATGGGATGGGGGGATGATATGAAGTATTCTGAAAAATCTCAGTTTATTGATTCTTTCCTAAGAAGATATCCTAAAGAGGGTATTCCGCTTTGGTTTAAAAACATTAGTAACCCAAGAACGATAGAAACAACCGTTTCCGTTAAATCTATTATACCTTGGATTTATGGGAAGAGTTTGGGGAGAATCCCGTATAGAATGATGTGTCTACTTGGAATAATAGAAGATCCAGAACTATATGATATATGGTGTAGGGATGAAAACGGCTTTGCACACTCTGATGAGACGAGAGAGATGCAGGAAACAGATGAGATGATCGTATCTGATGAACCAATATACATTACAGATGAGAATTTAGAGATTCTTAGGGATATGATCGGATTCTCCCAAAGAAACAATATAGATTTCTTTGTTGTTACTATCCCGACGGGGAATATTGCGAGTAATAGTAACAATAGGTATAGTACGATTCAAAGCGCTGTTGAACAAGGTGGTGGACTTTTCATAAATAGCGACATGATCAGTAAGGATTATCTGAATATGTTCACGGATGATTTTAGAGACGGACGACATATGAATGATAATGGAGCCAGGACGTTTTCAACATTTTTAGCAGTTCTATGCAAAGAGGCTGCTGAAGGTGTTAATATTAAGGCTTTGTATGGGGAGGACTAGTAAACATGGCTCCACTTTCGGTTGGCTTTATCCTTTTCCTGTTGGTTGGGTTATCAATCTATTACTTGGCTTTCAGGGACAATCAATGGATTTGGTTACTTGTTCTGAGTCTTTTCTTCTGCCTGATATGTATGGGCGGGTGCTTTTTGGTCATGCTCTCTGTAGCCTTCATTACATGGGCAGGGGCGTTACTTATTGTAAGATATAATAAGATAAGGAAGGCTCTGTTGTTTGTTTTTTTAGGCCTGGATCTATCTTTCCTTTTCTTTTTTAAAAACATATCATTTATTAAACCAGAATACGAGAGTGTATTAACGCCATTAGGTATATCCTTCTATACGTTTATCGCTCTTTCGTATTTGATAGATGTGTATAATAATAAATATTCTCCGGAGAGAAACTTTTTTAAGACACTTCTGTTCATCTCATATTTCCCTCAGATAGCACAAGGTCCGATAAATCGTTGGAATTCAATGCAAGAGCTATTTAAGCCACATAGGATGAGTGCGGAAATCTTTGAAAGATCCATGATGCTCATTGTATTCGGATTAATGAAAAAGTATGCGATTGCTGATATGATAGGCGGAATGGTGGATGCTATATTTGACTATGATCCTCAAGGCCAGCCGGGCTCTGTTATCGCGCTGGGGATAGTGATGTTTGCGATACAGGAATATACAGATTTTTCGGGGGGGATAGATGTAGTAATCGGCGTATCGGGACTTTTTGGCATTCCGATGGCACAGAATTTCAGGCAACCGTATTTTTCGAGATCCCTGGCTGAATTCTGGAGAAGATGGCACATTACGCTTGGAACCTGGATGAAGGAGTATGTTTTTTTTCCTTTTGCATTGACTAAAATGATGCAGAATTTTTCCGTAAAGACAAGGGAAAAAGGAGGCAGATTTTTAGGAAGAGTACTCCCTGCATGTGTAACCAATCTGCTTGTTTTTTTTATTGTGGGAATATGGCATGGAAGGGATTATATTGCATGGGGACTTTATAATGGAGCTATAATCGTATTCAGTGACCTAATGGCTCCTGTTTATAAAAGAATAAAGAATGGTTTAAAGATTGATGATAGTGGCATGGTATACAGAAGATTTCAGGTGGTCAGAACGTTCATCATTGTAGGAATAGGATGGTATTTTGACAGAATACATTCATTTGCAGACAGCATTGCTTTTTTATGTAGAACTATAGTACATCCAGAATGGAGATCTTTTCTTGTGGGATTCCGGACTGTTATGGAAAGAAGTAATGACAGAGACTGGAGATACACAATTCCTGCACTAATCATAGCTGTTATATCCTTGACTATACTGTTTATTTCAAGTATTCTTAAAGAACGAGGAATTGATATATATTTATATATAAAGCGGAAAAACAGAGTATTAAGGTGGGGGTTATGTTACATGATGATCTTTCTCACCTTATTATCTTTGATATTTTCAGATGCATCTGCCGGATTTATGTATGAAGCTTTTTAGAAAGAAGAGGTTTTTATGGAAGAATTAATAGAACTACTAAGAGAAGTAAGGGACGATGTTGATTTCGAGAGTATAAAAACACTGATAGATGATAGTGTGTTGGACTCGTTTGACATATTACAGATAATCAATCTGATTGACGAAAAGTATGACATTTCAATCCCTGCTGTTGAAGTGGTGGCGAATAACTTCAACAGTGTGGAAGCGATGCTGAGAATGATAAACAGACTCAAAGGGACGGAAGGATAATAGATATGTTTCTTTTTCATGACATGATCAGGACAACTGAAGTATCTACGATCATTCTTTGGAATGGAACAGTTTTACCCGGAGATATTACTTATGAAATAGATGTTCTTAATATGGAGTGTTCTTGCAAATGCAGATATGATGACGATGAGTACAAAACAATCAAGAACAGGATTAAAGATCTAAAGACCAGGTCTTTTTTTATCGCAAATAGCCAGGATATGATGATATTAAACCGATTGCTTTGGGAATGTGAGAATGTTATCGGTATTTGTTATATTGACATTGATGATCCGTATGTAGTTGAAGACGAAGTGACACATTCGGATGCAATGCTTTGGGATATACAGGCAAACCTTTCTAAAGATAATAATCCTGTATTCATGTCGGGATGGAAAAACAGCTACAACAAGGCTCTTTTTTCGGATGAAGAGATTAAGGAGTATGTTTTAAATGTCAAGAGTAAGCTATTGCATTATATGACTCCTAAAACGGATGCTTTGGAGATAGGAGTTGGTACGGGACTGATTTCAAGCGTCTTAAGCAGTCTGTGTGGTCAATATGACGGGTGTGATATATCTGAGATAGCTCTGCATAAGTTAGGGGAATTAAACAAGAATAAAGGCATATCAAACATGAACTATTTTGTGCTGCCGGCAGATAAAATAGATAAGATTGGAAAGCATTATGATGTTGTATTATCAAGCTCAGTAACCGAATACTTCAGTGGATATAATTATATGAAGAAGGTGCTGGAGAAATGTGTAAAAATATGTAAGGATAGAGGAGTTATCTTCGTAGGAGATGTTTTCGATTTATCGCTGAAAGAAACCTATGAGAAAGATGTGCAACGATATGCGGAAAAATATCCAAACAGTAATTCATCTCGCAGTTTTTCGCATGAGCTGTTTTTTCCGTACGATTATTGGTATGACATGGCCCAACTGATTCCCGGGATTACAGGGGTACAGATTTCAGCGAAAATGGGCACAATAATGAACGAAATCAATCGGTTTAGATATGACGTATTGTTTCATGTAGATAAAAGAAATGCCACTAAACACATACATCCAATTCTACACAAGTATCAATTTGGGAGAGCTTGTAACTGATTCTTCATTGTGAACTTCCACGATGATTAGCAATTGTTGGGCTTTGGATTTGAAACACGGCTGAAAATAGTGGGATTTAGCCTTTCTCTCACACTAGATGAAGATATATAACAGTTTTTAATAAGTGGCTGCTCACAACAAGAATAAAGTGGCACAAAGCGTTGAAAATACTGAATTTATAAGCTATCCATGATATAATGTAAGTGCATAAAAAATCACGGTTTTCAAGAAAAAACCTTGCGCCTGTCATGGAGATCTCATGTATAAATTCAACCAAAATGCGCAAATAAGCCTTTACGATTTCAACCAGCCGATAGGGCTGAAGATGATTCGGAGAACCGTTGGGTAAAGAAAGCGAAAACGATACCTTGGGATGCGATAGAAGAAAGATATGCGAAGCTCTTCCCAAGCAATACGGGAGTTCCGGCAAAACCCTTGAGGATGGCGCTTGGGTCTCTTCTGATCCAGAAACAGCTTGGATTTTCCGACAGAGAACTCGTGGAAGAGATAACAGAGAATCCGTAGTTGCAGTACCTTGTCGGGCTGCCGGGTTATCAGACAGAAGCGCCTTTCGTACCGTCGTTGCTGGTGGAGTTCAGGAAACGACTGACAGATGAGATCATAGGTGAGATCAATGAGATAATCATAGACTACAACACCCCGGATGATCCAGAAGATGATGGGACGTCAGGAGGAGGAACAGCAGACAGCCGTGACGGAAATCAGAACGCGGAAAACAAAGGGATACTGATACTCGATACCACGTGTGCACCGCAGAACATCAGGTTCCCGCAGGATATAAACCTCCTGAACGAAGCGCGGGAGAACCTTGAAAGAATGATAGACAGCCTCTGTGACAGATATGGATACTACAAGCCGCGTCTGTACAGGGAGAATGCAAGAAAAGATTACCTGAGCCTGGCAAAGTGCAGAAAACGCAACGTAAAGAAGATACGGAATGCTCTGGAGATGCAACTGCAGTATGCGAAGCGAAACAGAAGGTATATTGACGAGTTTCTTGGAGCAGGATGCGAACTCACTGAGAAACTGAAAGATAGACTCTCGGTCATAGACAAGGTGCTCGAACAGCAGGAATATATGTATAAGAACAAAGTGCATTCGGTACCGGAAGGGATAGTGAGCATCGATCAGCCACACATCAGACCGAAAGTACGAGGCAAGGCGCCAACGCCAACAGAGTTTGGTGCAAAGATGGATCTGAGTCTGGATGAAAACGGGATGGCAAGGCTTGAGAAGCTGTCATATGAAGCCTATAACGAAAGCGACGTCCTGATAGGTGCCATAGAAAGATATGCGGAGCGCGAAGGTCATTATCCGGAGAGAGTATTGATGGATCAGATATACAGAACCAGGAAGAGCCTGAGCTTCTGCAAGGAGCGAGGGATAAGGATGTCAGTCCCTTTGCTTGGAAGGCCGAGAAAAGATGTGTCTGTCCGGAAAGAAGAGCGGAAGATAGCGTACAAAGACAATACAGACAGGATAACGGTAGAGAGGGCATTTGCCTTGGCAAAGCATAGCTACGGACTCGTGCTTATAATAGCAAAGCTGGATGAAACAACAAGGAATGCGATAGCCATATCAGTGCTGACAATGAACATAGACAGGATCTTGGCAAAGAGAATGTTTATATTTTTTGCTAAGAAATATGGTCTAATAAGAAGGGCGATATTGGAGACAATTCAGGGAAGTAATGATGGGCTGTGCGTAGCGGCGGCTTATTGAGTAGACACTAATTAGGAATGAAGTTATAGAACTAAATGCTATGCGTGATTTTGAAGTGGATGAATTGATAGAGATATGATGCGTATCGCTATAGTTACTGCCACAAGAGCTGAATACGGATTACTAACGCCGCTAATAAAACGCGTGGCTTCAGATGAAGAGTTAGAATTGGAGCTTATCGTAACTGGGACGCATTTGTCGGAGAGATTTGGAAATACCATAGATGAAATAATTGCGGATGATGTGACTATTTCTTATGAGATTCCGATATTATATGATGATAACAGTCCATACGGAATATCTATGACTATGGCGAATGCAATAAAGGGATTTGCTGAGTGCTTTAACAATGATCGACCTGATATGGTTTTAATTCTAGGAGATCGGACGGAGATGTTGGCTGTGACAGCAGCGGCAATGAACGAACAGATTCCAATTGCTCATATTCATGGGGGTGAAGTAACGGAGGGGGCAGTTGATGATTATGTAAGGCATGCTATCACCAAGATGAGTTATTTACACTTTACTAGTGCTGAGGCGTATCGCAACAGAGTAATACAACTTGGCGAAAGTCCTAGTCGAGTATTTAATGTTGGTGGATTGGGGACGGAGAATATCTTAACACAGGAGCTATATAGTGAAGATGTGCTACTAGATCGGGTTCCGGGGTTATCGGCAGCAGGAGGTAGGCCTTATTCTGTTTTGACATTCCATCCTGTGACATTGGAGGATAACACGATTAGAGAACAGGTAGAAGCATTATGTTCAGTTCTTGAAACCAGGTTAGACATATTTTTTATTATAACGGCTGCCAATGCAGATGCGGGTGGCAGTATAGTAAATGAAATGCTTCAAGAATACAGTGAGAAGCATCAAAATGCCTCCTTCAGCTACAATTTGGGGTTGAAGCGATACCTTAGTGCGGTAAAGCATGCTGCATTTGTGATAGGTAATAGCTCTAGCGGTATCCTAGAAGCACCTGTACTAGGAACACCAACGGTTAATATAGGGGATCGACAAAGGGGGCGTCTTATGGCGGAGACCATTATTAACTGCGAGCCAAACAAACAATCAATACTTGATGCAATTGAGCAGGCTATACATCTACCTCATATTTCAACACATTTATATGGTGATGGTCATACATCAGAAAAGATTATATCTACAATAAAATATTTTCTATTTAACAACAAGATCAATCTTAAGAAAGGCTTTTACGACATAAACCAGTGCGAATCATAGCAATAATTCCCGCGAGATCCGGTTCTAAAGGACTACCCGACAAAAACATTAAGCTTCTTGATGGGAAACCCCTAATAGCTTATACAATCGAAGCGGCTCTTTCATCAGGAGTTTTTGACACGGTTATGCTGTCTACGGATTCTGAGAAATATGCAAGAATTGGAAAAGCATGTGGCGCAGAGGTACCTTTTTTGAGATCGGAGACGGCTTCTTCTGATTCCTCAACATCTTGGGAAACTGTGCTTGAGGTGTTAGACAAGTATGAGGAATTGGGGCAGTACTTTGATTTGTTTTGCCTTTTACAACCAACCTCGCCCATGAGAACAGCTGATGACATAAGAAACGTCTACAACTTATTTATATCAAAGAATACAATTGCGGTTGTATCCATGACGGAATTGGAGCATCCAATTGCATGGTGTGGAGCACTTGGTAAGAACGGTTCCTTAGACGGTTTCATGGAGAAAACTGGATTTAAACAGCGGCAGGCACATGACGCGTATTATAGGCCGAATGGGGCAATCTATATGGTATCTGTTCCGGAGTTCAAAAGAAATCAGTTTTTATATAGAAAGGGTGCATATGCTTATGTCATGCCTAAAGAGAGATCTGTGGATATTGACACAGAGTTTGATTTTAAGTATGCTGAATTTCTTATGGGAGAAAAAACAAAGAATACTTAACGGAGGGAAGTGGACTCTTTCATGCATAATAAACGAAAGAGCTTAGTTTTCGCCCACATAATTGTCGTAAAGAAATTGTCAGTTGAAGGTGAATACTCAAACATGAGTACCACTGAATGAAGAAAACGCCATAAATACGGTGATTTCGATAGACTTAGCACGTTGAAAACTACATCAAGATTTCTTAAGACTATGGAATCTTTTCTGAACCATTGGGTTCCAGGGGAGTAGATTCTGCAGAAAATCGAGACTTGTATCGGTAGAATGCTGGGATAATTCCGAGAGAAGGAATTCTATATAATCGTAAACTCGGAGGTTATTAGCTTTAGCCGTTTCAACAATGCTGTAAAGGACAGCACTAGCCTGGGCACCGTGTATTGAGTAAACATTCATCCAATTCTTACGGCCGAGAGTGAACGGACGAACGGCCTGTTCAGCAAGATTATTGTGCAGAGGGACATCGCCACCTTCAAGGAATACGCGAAGGAACTGCTCATGGTTAATACAATACTGCAGCTCTATATAGGTGGTTCCGTCGGAGGGGAGTTTAAGCATACATGATCTGGCCCACGCAAAGAAGTCATCAACCTTTGGACTGATGATATTTTGCCGTTGCTTAAGCCTCTCTTCGCATGACAGTTCACTTAATAGCTTATCCATGTGGAAGAGTTCTGATATTCGCCTAACGGCTTCTGCGGCTATGATCTCATCTGATGGTCTGTATCAAGGACTTTGACGAGTTCAGCGAACTTCCGCTTTGCGTGAATCCAACAATCGACGACATTGAACGCTTTTCGCTTCTTTTCCAGTGAATGGTAGACCTGGTAGCCGTCAGTTACCAGGACACCACTGTACTCCTTAAGGAATTCGTCCGGGTGGTCAGTCCTGCGAGGGGTTTGATAATCGTAAATGATGACCGGATGTCCGATATCGCATTCACTGTTGCGGTAAACCCACATATAGCTGCTCGATCCGGCCTTTCGACCATCTTTTATGACTTCGAAAGGTGTTTCGTCAACATGTACCACGTGGGACTTGAATAAATGTTTACGGAGTTCGTCATACAGAACTGACAGATACAAGTCGGATGCTTTGATCATCCAGTTAGCTCTTGTGTTTGTCTCCAGCCTTACCCCGTTTTCCTTGAAAGCTTTAGATTGTCTTTCGAGGGGGAGATGATTCGCATATTTACCTGTTATCAGAGCTGCGACAAGTGGAGCGGTTGCTATACTGTTGCGGAACAGATCTGCAGGACGTTCAGCCTTTATGATTGTGCCATCGTTGCTCTTAGATGTATAGATCTGAACACGTTGCTTATCGACAAGTGAGATGTGATTTATCATTTTGCCTATAGTATCAGGGCTCCTATATGACCGATGGATTAAGAGAAGCGGTGCAGTCTCAAGTAACGAGGGTAGCCAAGAAAACGGATGGCAGACAGGCTTAAAACAGACAAAAGCACAAGAAAGGAGCCTGGGCAGCCGATTATCAGCCAACGAGGCCAGCGATGGAAAAATCTACGTTTTGCACAAAATACCATACCGATATGTCTGGATGAGAGACATGTATTATTGGTTCGATAGAGAATCCATGCATCAGCCAGTTGAACTGTGTAGGGGGCAGTTGTTTGGCTTCGGATGAATTACGTGGCCGGGAAAAATTGATCGGTTTCAACTCTTTTTCTGGGCAGAAGAAGACCGTCGCTCTCCCATATGAAACTTTTAGCTTGTTAGATTTCTTGCCACAGAAAAGGAGTAAGGTACCCTGGACGAACAAGGGCAGGTGATAACGATTCTCTATGATGGCAACCAGGGAATCTATACCGTAACGCATATCTGTTCTTCCACAGACGATATATATCGCGGGAATGAAGCGGGATTGGCATCTCTAAGCATGATGCACCGCCTTTATGATACTGATGATCATTTCATCGGAGGTGGCAGCCCCGATTTCTATACGTATATCATCTATAACGATAGATACAGGGCTTGCAGATAATCTAACAGAAAAATTGCGCGAATCGCGCAATTTGCTCGAACTATTAAACACAATCGAGGTAATCATCTCATGGATATAATAATATTGACAGGTGCTGATGATTAGTGGGTTACTAAATAGATGCTTTTGGTTCGGATTATATCGCCAGATTGTTGCCTGAAGCTGTTGAGTTATTATTAAAACAATAGGAGAAGTAGACGGAATGATTAGATCAGATAGAGGAAATAATAAAAACATTGTGTTACATTCTAATAAACTAGCTGAATACTATGCGACAAATAAAACTCATTGGGGAGATTTTTATACTTCTGAAAGAATCATGATGGGGGAGACGTTCAAAAGATGCAAAGCTCCGTTTACTGTGCTAGATGTAGGCTGTGCTTGCGGGGGACTCGCAAATGCAATCATGGAAGAAGGTTATCAAATCAAAGAGTATTGCGGAATAGATATTAATTATCCGTGCATAGAGTATGCAAGCCGTTTTGCTGGAGATTATTCATTCGAGTGCAGGTTTATATGTGATGATATAGTAAATGTAAGTAGTCAAAAAAAGTATGACGTAGTAATCTGCTTTGGAGCTGCAGATTCTAACTTTGATTTTAAGGGGATTCTTGAGCAATGCTGGCGGTTTGTCAAAACCGATGGATGTTTGATCTTCTCAAACCGTTTTACAAATGGCGAGAGCATAGTAGACATTAATAAGTCTTATCAGATAATAGATGATGAGACAAATGAAATATGCCCATATAATGTGCTGAACTTTAGAGATTGGATAAGTAGCTTGGTTAAAGGACTATCGGATATCATCGAGCTAAATATATATGGCTATTATGGCTGTCCGGCAAGTAGTGCAGTGACACCGTTTAAAAGAGCATGTTTCGCTACGACTGGTATTTATAAAACACCCATATCATACCATATATCTGGGGGGTGATCTGGGGGGGGTGCGCATGAAACTTGATATTCCTGTCGATCTGATTCTATGAGGAGATAATATAATATGAATAACATAGCATACAGTTCATCTGGTTTTGCAGATTATTATGGCATACATAGGCATCAATGGGATGAATACTATGAATCGGAAAGATTTATCATGGATGCTGTATTCTCGAAATATGACAAACCGTTCTCCGTGCTGGATGTGGGCTGTGGTTGTGGCGGCCTGGGAGTGGCATTATCAAAGAGATATAATATGAGAAGATATAAAGGAATTGATATAAATGCTGCAAACATCAAAGTGGCAAAGGACACCACGTCCAAAGATATACAGTGTGATAATGAATTCGAGTTAATTGATATATCGGAAGATTGCACCAAGGGGGGGTGGGATACGGTAATTTCATTCTCTTGTGTGGACTTCAACGTCGATGTGTATGGTATGATAAAAAGCTGTTGGGAAAAAGTTGACAACGGTGGGTATTTTATATCTTCGTTCAGACTCACGAACGCAGAAGGCGTCAATGACATAGAGAAATCTTTCCAGTGGGTGGGAGATCATCTCGAGAAAGCAAATTATGTTGTGCTCAATTACCATGACCTCTTTCATACCATTTTATCTCTCGGGCAGGTTAAGTCAGTTGATGCCTATGGATATTGGGGAGAGCCGGCTTCTTCAGCTGTAACTGATTATGATAGACTCTGCTTTTCAGTAGTGGCAGTAAGAAAAGAATCTGACACAAATAATCCAATCCTAAATTTAAAGATGCCGATGGATTTATTTGTGGATTAGCAACTATGGGTGTATATGGTGATAGTTTATGGGATCGTGGCAGGATAGCATTGTAGATAGCAATTCAAGTATAAGAGATGCAACGGAGGCAATTGCAAGGAGCGGTATGCAGATTGCATTGGTTGCAAATGAGGACAGGAAGCTTCAGGGTATTATCACAGATGTTGATGTGAGAAGAGCTGTATTGGAAAATATGGATTTTTCTTCCAGTGTAGAGATACTTATGAAGAAGACTCCTGTTATTGCGAGAGTGGATCAGTCAAAGCAAGAAATCCGTGAAATAATGAGTACAAAACGAGTCCATCAGGTCCCCGTTGTTGATTATGAAGGATGCGTCTGTGGAATAGCTAATTATTATGACTTTGCGGACAAGACCAAGCATGATAATGCTGTAATCTTGATGGCTGGAGGATATGGAACACGACTAAGACCTTTAACGGAAAACGTACCCAAGCCGATGCTCGAAGTAGGATCCAAACCAATTTTGGAGACGATAATAGACAGTTTTACAGAAAAAGGGTTTTATAGATTTTACCTTACAGTAAACTATAAAGCTGACATAATAGAGGATTATTTCGGTAATGGTGGCGATAAAGGAGTAGAAATAAAATATATCAGAGAAGAGGAAAAGCTTGGAACGGCAGGGGCTATTGCGATGCTACCAGACGTCCTAGATGAACCGTTTATTGTGATGAACGGGGATATCTTGACAAAGCTAGACTATATATCGCTTATGGACTATCATATTGCAGAAGAAGCGGTTGCTACTATGGCTGTCAGGGAGTATACATCGAGGATTCCATATGGTGTTATTGATACTGAAAGCAACAGGATAGTAAAGATAACGGAAAAACCGGAGGAAATATGTCTGGTAAATGCCGGTATATATGTTATGTCTCCTGAGGTTGTTAATGAGATAGAACGGGGAAGACGACTGGATATGCCACAGCTTTTCGAAAAGATGATAAAACAGAACATGAAAACAATTGTTTATCCGGTGAGAAACTATTGGATAGACATTGGACGAATGGAGGATTTTGAAAAAGCTAAACTGGAATATGACAGTATATGGTGATGTTGGAAAGGTGTAAAGATGGAGCAAGTTGAATTCCCAAATGAAATAATGATAGAGGCAACTAATCATTGCAACAACAAGTGCTTTTTCTGCGCAAGTCCAGTCAGCAACAGGTCGAGAGGATTTATAGAGCCGATACTTGCCAGGCGCTTGATAAAAGAAGCATATGACCTTGGTTGTAGAAAGATTTCATTTCATGGAATGGGTGAGCCGTTTTTGTGTAAAGAATTAAGTGAGTATGTTTCAGAAGCGAAGACGACAGGCTATGATTATGTTTATCTGGATTCAAATGGAACAATTGCAGGTGAAGGGGTTGTCGAGGCAGTACTTGATGCAGGACTAGACAGCTTGAAGTTTTCCGTTCATGCGGCAACAGCTGAAACCTTCAAGAAGATCACGAATAATGATTGTTTTGACAAGGTATATTCAAATATTGAATACATATCGAACTACATAAAAGATAACAAGTTAAAATGTAAAACAATAGCATACTTCGCACTAAGCAGTATTAATCAAAACGAGGAAGTTGCTTTTAAGGAAATGATGGGCAGATATTTTGATGAAGTGTGGGTCAGGCCTATACATAATGGGTCGGGCATGAGGCCTGAGAACAAGGAGTATTCTGTAAAAACGGAGGATTTTACGGCGATAAAAACTCTTCCTTGCCCTGAACTATATAACAGAATGATAATTAATTGGGAAGGAAAGGCGATAGCCTGTTCAACTGATTGGACAGGTGATCTGGTATATGGTGACGCAAACAAATCGACGTTAGAAGAACTGTGGAACAACAATAAGATTCAAGAATTAAGAAGCATGCATCAGAGTATAGAATCTTTACCGTCAATATGCTCAAGTTGTATGGGTTTTTATAGAAGGGGAGAGGTGTGAAATGGAGCAGTTAAAACCGTGTTTAAAGGAGTTGGAAAGAACAAATCAGTTCTTTAACGAAATAGACAGAACGCAATATATTCGCATGGATGGGAATGAGAGTATAGACGGACTCCCAGGAGAATTCGTAAAGAGAGTACTGGACAAAATCACACCGGAGATGCTTGCTACTTATCCGAATCCCCAAAGATGCATAGAAGCTATAGCAAGATATCTTGATGTGGATAGAGAGCAAGTTCTGGTAACAAACGGTTCAGATGCCGCCATAAAGATGTTCTTCGAAACTTATGTGAGTGAAGACGATAATGTTGTAATTGCTTCTCCTGCATTCGAGATGTACGAAGTTTACTGTCATATGTATGGCGCCAATGCAATTAGTGTTCAATACAATGAAGCCTTTGAGTTCCCGATACAGGAATATATCGAAAAGATCAATAATGGCGTAAAGCTGGCAATAATCACAAATCCCAATAATCCGACTGGATCGATCATTGATAGGAGTACTATACGTGAGATACTAGATGCTGCAAAAAAGCACAATGCTCTTGTTATGATAGATGAGGCATATCATTGGATATATTCGGACACGGCATTATCTCTGATAAGCGAGTATAAAAATTTGGTCATATTAAGAACTTTTTCAAAATTACTCGGACTCGCAGGGGTCAGGCTGGGATTTGCAGTTGCAAACGTGGATATGATTTCTGACATAAAAAAGGTGGTTCCTCCTGCAGGTGTTAATACAATAGCGCTACTATTTGGGGAGGAGATAATGAATACCCCAGACTTGATAGATGGGTTGATAAGATCATTTCATGAGGAAAAGTCGTACATGAAAGAAAGGCTAAAGGGAGTGGGGATAGAATTCGTCGATACGGAATCGAATTATATCCTGATACCAATGGATCGTTCCAAAGCACAGACTGTTATCGGAGACTTAAAAGATAAAGGCATCCTGGTTGCGTATAAGATGAATAGGTATTTGCGAGTAAATATCGGAAACAAAGAATCAGTAGACAGATTCATAAGTGTAATAAAGACAGAAATATAGTTGTATTCAGAGGAAACAGAAATGGGCGTTATGTCTGAACATATGAAAGAGAGGACTACAGTTGAGGATAATATAAGTTTATATCCAGCTCTTCCTAAGTCCTTAAATATCGAGTTAAACAACACATGTAATCAGAGATGCATTTTCTGTCCTGAACATGGTCCATACTCGAAAAGAGATATGAAGCCAAGCCTTATAAAAAAAGATGCTGCCATGACTATAATGAAGAAAGCGTATGAGGCGGGAATAGGAACTAAAGAGCTTGGAGTGTATATAAACGGTGAGGTTTTTTTGTACCGAGATCTGCCAGAGGTGATAAAGTATGCCAAAGACATAGGATTTCCTTATGTTTTCATCACAACAAATGGTGCGTTGGCGAACCCGGATGTTATGAAAAGTGTGGTGGATTCAGGGCTTGACAGTATCAGGTTTTCTGTTAATGCAGTTGATCCGGAGGTTTATGAGTATCTACATGGAAGGGATGATTATGCGACAGTAGAAAAAAACATAATGTTCCTCGATGATTACAGAAAGAGTAACGGAATAGATATAGCTTTATCAATCTCCTGTGTTGTAACAAAAAAAACAAAAGATCAAATAAAGAAGATCAGAGAAAGATATGAGGATGTAGTGGATGAAATCTTATTCATTCCCGTTATGAACCTTAAGCCGTTGAGTCCGGAGTTATCAACGGAATTAGAATTGGAAGACAGTGTTTACGAAGATGGCAACAGCAAACAGAAAATCTGTCCTATTGTTTTTAATTCAATGTATATAGAGGCAACAGGGAACGTTGCATTATGCTGTAACCCGTGCGGTGAGAACGTAGTTATAGATAGAATAGACACGGAGAGCATTGATGACCTAAACTTTGAAAGGATATGGAATAGTCCTGTCATTCAGAAATATAGAAAGGCATTTATTAACGGGGATTTGTCAGGGGTTGTTTGTAAAGACTGTAATATAATGACTCAGTCTGCTTTTCAAGATATGTTTTCAAGTGACACAATAATGGACTCGTGGATTTCAAGTTGAGTGTAAATAAAACGACGAACCGATCTATTATCTAATGGAAAACATTCACCACTGATCCGTCGACGCAGGTTTTTTCGTTTACATAAGAATAACCACCCGGATTAAAAGAACGTGAATACTCAAACATGAGTACCACTGAATGAAGAAAACGCCATAAATTCGGTGATTTCGATAAATTTAGCACATTGAAAACTACATCAAGATTTCTTAAGACTATGGAATCTTTCCTGAACCACTGAGTTCCATGGGAGGAGATCCTGTAGAAAATCGAGACTTGTATCGGTAGAATGCAGAGATAATTCCGAGAGAAGGAATTCTATATAATCGTAAACTCGGAGGTTATTAGCTTTAGCAGTTTCAACAATGCTGTAAAGGACAGCACTAGCCTGGGCACCGTGTATTGAGTAAACATTCATCCAATTCTTACGGCCGGGAGTGAACGGACGAACGGCCTGTTCAGCAAGATTATTGTGCAGAGGGACATCGCCACCTTCAAGGAATACGCGAAGGAACTGCTCATGGTTAATACAATACTGCAGCCCTATATAGGTGGTTCCGTCGGAGGGGAGTTTAAGCATACATGATCTGGCCCACGCAAAGAAGTCATCAACCTTTGGACTGATGATATTTTGCCGTTGCTTAAGCCTCTCTTCGCATGACAGTTCACTTAATAGCTTATCCATGTGGAAGAGTTCTGATATTCGCCTAACGGCTTCTGCGGCTATGATCTCATCTGATGGTCTGTATCAAGGACTTTGACGAGTTCAGCGAACTTCCGCTTTGCGTGAATCCAACAATCGACGACATTGAACGCTTTTCGCTTCTTTTCCAGTGAATGGTAGACCTGGTAGCCGTCAGTTACCAGGACACCACTGTACTCCTTAAGGAATTCGCCTGGGTGGTCAGTCCTGCGAGTGGGTTGATAATCGTAAATGATTACCGGATGTCCGACATCGCATTCCCTGTTGCGGTAAACCCACATATAACAGCTAGATCCGGCCTTTCGGCCATCTTTTATGACTTCGAAAGGTATTACGCCGGTATAACCGATGGATTAAATAATACAATGCGGCCTCAAATTACGAAGGCGGTCAAGAAAACGTGTAACAGACAGGTTTAAAACAGACCAGAAGCCACAAGAAACAAGCCTTATCACCTGATTATCAGTGGTTGCCGGCGAGGTTGGAAAAATCTACGTTATGTACAAAAAATATGCCAATCTGTCCGGATGCGTGATGTGTATTATTGGTTCGATAGAGAACCCCTGCATCAGCCAGTTGAACTGTGTGGGAGACAGTTGCTTTACTTCGGATGAATTACGTGGCCAGGAGAAATGACCGCTTTCTGTTTGTGATATAGAAGTGGGAGCAGTGTTAACAGGAACGATGGAGGGGAGGACTGAATCAATATAGGTTTCTTTGGCGATGTGCTTCCAGTAGTTGTAAGCGTGAACAGAGATGTCATTCTGAGAGCACCATTCACGGATGGTCAGACCACTGGATGCTTGATCATTAGAGCGAGCCATCCAAAGTGAAAGATTTGTTTGATGTAGCTTTTGCTTAGCCGTCATGAGAAAAACCTCCTTAGGCGATAGCGCGAATCGCGCAATTTGCTCGAATTATTAAACGCAATTGAGGTAATCAGCTCATGTATATGATAAGATGGACAGGTAGGGATCCAGCGGAGGCTCTTAGGATATACCGCCTTAAGGATCTTATTGAAAAATCCTTTGGCAACCTTAAGGAAAGGCTTTCCATGAGGCGTATGTCCGTATCATCTGAAGAAAACTTCGAAGGCAAGCTCTTCGTACAGTTTGTAGCTCTTAAGTTGATGTCATATATAAAACGTCAGATGGAGGAGAACGCCCTCTTCAATGATTACACAATACATTCGCTGCTTGATGAACTCGATACCATCGGGTATTATCAGCAGCCAGATAAGGATCATCATCTGTCGGAAATAACACAAAAGCAACATAGGCTCTATGAGCTTATGGAGGTGCCCACACCAAGGTGAGCATTGGTATTAAATGACTGGACTTCAGGTTAGACAGGAGAGGAGTGCGAGATTATGGCATCGAACAATTTGCAAGCTGAATGGGATGAGGAAGAGGAAGTTGATATAAAGCAGTTGCTCCTTGTTGTATTGACAAAATGGAGAATAATATTGATTGTGGCTTTGATAGGAGCTTTCCTTTCTAGTGGTTATTATTTTCTTAAGTCTGCACCATCAAATGCAACAAAGTCATACAATGAAGAAAAAGAGAATTACGACAGGATGAAGTCTTTGTGTGAGGAATGGATAAAGATTTCAGAAGAGACCTTGGAAAAAGGATTGCCTGAGGAGTTACCAGAAGGACGGACAGAATTGGAGGAGAACCAAATCGCCGTCCAGTTGCTAATCCAGGTTTCAACGCTTAAGTCATTGGAAAAGGGATTAACAAATCCTGAGACGCCAAAAAGAGATTTTCGGGATATAGCCAAGTATTTTTTGGGGGGTGCAGTTTTTGGTGGAGTGTTTGGAATACTTTTGCTTGCAACGATTCTTATTGCATCAGGCAGAGTGTTATCTTGTTCTGAACTTAACCATAGATACAATTTAAAGATGCTTGCACTTATAAATCAAAGAGAATCGAATCGATTATTGTCTTGTGGACGTGATGGTCTTTATATGAGAATGAAAGAGGAGGAGCAAATACGAATGGCATGCTCGAATCTGCAAGTATACGGAGCAGACAAAGAAGAGTTTGTATTACTTGGAACAGTTAACGAGAAGAAACTAAAATGGATTAAAGAATTATTGGTAAAGGAAATAGATGGGAAAAGTATTATTTATATATCAGATTTCTGTGATAAAGTTGGTTCTTGTGAGACGCTTAGAACACATGATAATGTTATTCTAGTTGAGGAGGTCGTTAATTCAAGATATGATGAGATTGACGGTATTATAAAACTACTTAGCGATTGGAATAAGAACATTGTTGGAAGCATTTTTCTTGTATAATGCTAGTAATATCATCAAGAGGACATTTGTCTATATCTTATTGTAAAGGCTGAATACGAGGAGGGGTATCGTGAGGGCTATATCTAATCGAGGGATTGATATGGAATCTGTGATATCTACTCCGCGATGAACGGCTAATCGGAGAGTATAAATGTGTTTTGTGGGTGAAATATGAATAGTAATAAAACAAGGAACAGGTTGGCAAAGCTTGTGCTCGGAATATATGATGTATTTGTCGTAAATGCATCGTTTTTCTTGGCACTTGTTGTAAGGTTCTATATGAACGGACAGTTCAGTGAACTGGGAATACCGTATATATCGGCTTTCTTCAGGTATTCACCCTATTATACGATATGTGCTCTTATTATCTTTTCACTGTTTCAGATGTACAACATGGTTTGGAGAGTTGCGGGGATTAATGACCTTAAGAGGATCCTTGCGGCCAATGTATGTACCTTTCTGGTGCAGGTAATTGGGTCCAGACTTTTTGTGAGGAGAATGCCTACTACATACTATGTGATTGGTGCAATGATACAGCTATTTTTGATATGCCTAATACGTTTCATACCGAGGCTTTTATTTTACGAGGGCTGGCAGGAGAGGAAGAAAGATGCGATACCGGCAATGATCATTGGTATAGGACCGGATGCGGCTATCCTGCAGGATAAGGTGCGTAGGGATGTTACAGGGAAAGAAAAGATAGTGTGCCTGCTAGATTATTCGACAAAAAAAGACAGCAAAAGACTTTTTAATGGAGTGCCGATCATATATGGCATTGGTAATATGGCTGAAGCTATAAAACGCTATGGTATTGGCCGTGTATTCATAGCTGACAGATCGCTTACGGGAACTATAAGAAGAGATATAGCCTCTATATGCAGCACTAACGGTGTAGAGCTCAAGAACTTCATCATCGGCATGGCGGATGATGAGGAGACCAGAGAGTGGATGAAGAGATACGAGGAGGAAAACGGCGAGGAGGCGAGCTTTTTCTGATGGATGAGAGATTTCAGGGAATAAAACCCGCGCCAAACAAGATTCTGCTTAGCAGTCCTACCATGCATGGCGATGAACAGCATTGGGTTAATGAGGCTTTCCGCACTAACTGGGTCACGACTCTGGGGGCGAACATAACTGCTGTAGAGGATGAGTTAAAGGAGTATATCGGAAGGAACGAAGCAGTAGCTCTTTCGGCAGGTACAGCTGCACTGCATCTGGCTATCAGACTAGCAGGAAAAAAACTGTATGGTCCGCCGAAGACGAAAGAAGGAACACTGGTGGGGAAAAGAGTGTTCTGTTCAGATATGACTTTTGATGCTACAGTAAACCCGGTGGCGTATGAGGGTGGGGAAGCCATCTTCGTAGATACGGAAACGGATTCCTGGAATATGGATCCGATATCGCTGGAAAAGGCTTTTGAACAGCACTCAGATGTGAGGCTCATAGTAGTTGCACATCTTTACGGTACTCCTGGAAAAGTGGAGGATATACGTCGTATAGCGGATAAGCATGGAGCATTGATCGTTGAGGATGCGGCCGAGAGCCTTGGGGCGGGGTATTGTCTGTCAGAGGATACACCTTTTGACAAAACTTCGAGATCCGGTGACAAGACAATTGATAGCAAGATACTTCGACAGACCGGATGTTTTGGAGATATAAGCATTATCTCCTTTAATGGAAATAAGATCATAACAGGTTCATCCGGAGGAATGTTGCTGACAGATTCCGCTGATGAAGCCAGGAAAGTGAGAAAGTGGAGTACCCAGGCACGGGATAATGCACCGTGGTATCAGCATACGGAGCTGGGATACAACTACAGGATGTCCAATATAGTAGCCGGTGTGGTGAGAGGTCAGATACCCTATCTTCAGGAGCACATTGAGAAGAAGAAAGAGATATATGAAAAATACAGGGAGGGGCTTTCGGATCTTCCTGTAAAGATGAATCCTATACCGGGTAATGTAAGCCCTAACTATTGGCTCTCATGCATAATAATAGATCCGGATGCGATGTGCTATCAGAAACGTGCTGATAATGAGGCTGAATACAGAACCGAGCCGGGCAAGAGCTGTCCGACAGAAATCCTTACCACACTCAGTTCATTCAATGCCGAGGGACGTCCTATATGGAAGCCTATGCATATGCAACCTATCTATTCGGGATGTTCATTTGTGTCTGCCAATGGAAAAGATAACAGCAGGGATATCTTTGACAGAGGACTGTGCCTTCCCAGTGATAACAAAATGACGGATTATGAACAGGATTTTGTGATAGATATCATCCACAGATGTTTTAAGTGAGAAGATGCCTATGATCGTGAGAATTATCCTTGTGATTTTGATCATATTGGTTTTTCTCTTTATCCTGTCATTTGCGGTGGCATACAGGCATACGGAGCCTGCTTACCCTGCCATGTACAGAGCGGGCTTTTGGGAGTATGGAAAAGCTCCGTCTGTATATGAATGGTTCATCAAACGAACACTGGATATGATCCTTTCTTTTGTGGCGTTGGTTATCCTAAGCCCGTTGTTGCTCATCATAATGTTTTTGATATATCTTGACGATCCTGGAAGAGTTTTTTTTACGCAGGAAAGAGTGGGGCTCGGAAAAAAGAATTTCTCGTTACACAAATTCCGTACTATGAAGCTTAGTACCCCTCATGATGTTCCTACACACCTCTTAGATAATCCTGATCAGTATATAACAAAGCTTGGACAATTCTTAAGACGTACCAGTCTGGATGAGTTGCCACAGATATGGGATATTTTCAGAGGGCGAATGAGTATAGTGGGGCCGAGACCTGCACTATGGAATCAGTATGACCTCATAGAAGAGAGGGATAAGTACGGAGCTAACTATGTGATGCCGGGACTGACTGGGTTGGCTCAGATAAGCGGGCGGGATGAACTGGCCATAGAGGATAAGGCGAGACTTGACGGGGAGTATACGAAGGCTATGAAGACGAAGAGTACGACGGGGTTTTGCATGGATCTTCGTTGCTTTTTTGGGACTATCTTACCGGTGCTTAGAGGTAAAGGCGTGGTAGAGGGAAAGAGACAGAGAATATAGAATAATGAATGGTTTTTCCAAAGATGATACATATATTGTTAAGGGCATCGCTATTTTAGCTATGGTTTTTCATCATACTTTTAAATGCAATGCGGAAATACCTGTGTATCTTCTAGATAACCCGGATATTGTCACGATTCTAGCCGGAGCCGGAAAAGTATGTGTTGCTTTACTAACTATACTGAGCGGATATGGATTATCTGAATCATATAAAAAAGTATTAAGCAGATCGGTAAAAAATGATATATTCTTTTTCTTTCAGCATTACATTCAACTTATGTCTTTATATTGGGTAATCCTACTGTGGGGATACATAGTTACGTTATTCCAATGTCGACCGGTTGCAGGGGTATATGGGGGATTATTTAGTTTTACGATGCAAATGTCAAGCAGAATTTAACCCTGAGATGGTAAATTCATCTTACCGCGCACAATTATTTCTTCAACTGAAGTATATAACGAGAAGCCATTTGATCGGAATAGAGCTGAGCGCAGAGTAAAAGAGAATAATTCCAAACATCCGGACGTGTTTACAGCAATCAGCGCACAGCCGGGGATAGTGACTAAACAGTTTAGTATAGTTACAGATGAGGAAATACATCATAACTTGTATCTACAGTTTCAAGCTTTGTGGGTAAAGGAAGTAATGCAGGGGAGAGGTGACATCAAGTGGGGTGCCCGAGACGATTCATCTGATGACTTGCATACACCAACGGTACGCTAACGCAATAATTGCGTGACTTGATTCGTCGCTGTAATTAGTGCGATAATGTGATGGGTTGAGATTGGGAATAGTTACTTGATTGCTTTCGATTCAACATTGGAATGTTATAGTTGACATTAATAACAGAAAGGAGACGTGATGTAGCTGGTCATGGATGCATCACATAATGGTAGTATGGATGATCTCTGGTATGAAGAAGTGACAGAAGAGGGGTACGAACCGACTGTAACTGAGTATAACATTACGTCTACTCCCAATGACTTTAATATTTCTACTATTTTTAGCTTGATAGATAATGGGGTTATTCGAATGCCTCCGTTTCAGCGAAACTATGTGTGGGATGAAAAAAGAGCGTCCAAACTAATAGAATCGATTATTCTGGGACTGCCAGTTCCGCAGGTTTTTTTGTATGAACAAGGGAAGAATGCATTTTATGTTATTGATGGTCAGCAGCGTCTACTGTCCATCTATTTTTTCATTAAACAACGATTTCCGACAAAGGAAGGTAGGGTGCTGTTGAGGCAGTATTTAACTGGTGATATTAGAATTGATTCAAAGATTCTACACGATGATAAATACTTTAAAAACTTTGCATTGAAGCTTCCATCACAGACAAAAGAGGATAAAAACAAGTTTGATGGCGCAAAATATGAGACAATTGGTGACTATAAGTACACATTTGACATTTTGAGAACCATACGCTCGGTGGTTATTAAACAAAATGAACCGGAGGATGATTCATCAATATATGAGATTTTCAACAGGTTAAACACAGGCGGACAAAATCTATATCCTCAAGAGATAAGAATGAGTCTGTATTATTCTGATTTTTACAGGAAACTGTTTGAGATCAATGAGTTAGATAGGTGGAGAGCTGTCTTAAACCGGGCTGAAGCGGATATTCATTTTAAGGATGTTGAGATTCTTCTTCGTTCTTTTGCGATGTTGTTTGATCTTGCGAAGTATAGTTCTCCTATGAGCAAATTCCTTAATGGGTTTTCTAAGAAGGCAAATTCGTTCACTGACGATACTATAAACTATCTTTACGAATTGTTTATTTCTTTTCTTGATAGTTGCCAAGAGCTTCGCTCGGATGTTTTTATAACGAAAAGTAATCAGTTTTCTATTTCACTATTTGAATCTGTGTTTGTAGCAACTGCTAAGCCCTTTTTTGATAACAAAGGGATTATCACGTCTAAGATCGTTCCAGAGAGTATAGCTGAATTAAAGACAGATTCACAATTTTCGGACTCAAATCAAGGAAGCGTAGCTTCTAAAGCAAATGTCAATAAGAGAATGAATAGAGCCAAGGAACTACTTCGCTTTGAATAGGGTAAGGGTATGAATTCTCCGATTCAAAGGTTAGTGGATCAGTATGAGGAACTATACAAATCCCTTTTAGATAAGGGAGAAGTGTCTTGCGCAATTGAAGTTGCTGAACACTATCGCAAGATTCTTCTTCTTTCTTGTGCGAGTTATTACGAGTGTCAGGTCATAAGCATGATTCAAGCGTTAGTAAAAAGGAACTCTGTGGATCGGAGGGTTTTTGAGTTTCTAAACAATAAAGCACTACAAAGGCAATACCACACATTTTTTGAGTGGAAGAATTATAACATACCTAATATTAATAAGTTCCTTTCACTGTTTGGAGCGGATTTCAAAGACGAAGTGTCGAAAGAGATAAAGCAAAGCGATGATTTAAAATCTTGCGTTATATCGTTCTTAACTATTGGCAACGACAGGAATCTTATAGTGCATGAAAACTTCCTTGAGTACAAGTTAGAGAAGACCTTTGAAGAAATACTAGATTTGCATCATAAGGCCGAACGGTTTGTGTGTTTTCTGGAGAAAAAGCTAAGTGCGGATTGAAATGAGGATTTAGCTAAAAAGACAAACCTACATCAACTGTACTAATATGGGGATATAAATCGTTTTTTAGCATAAATGGTGTAAGCAAATCGCCCGTCTTGAGAAACATAAACAGTCTTTATTAAGAACAACTGGCTTTGTGCTCTCATTTATGACTTTATAATGAGGTGTTTAATCGCTGACAGACGGAGCGTTAACAATGATTGGCAAATTAGAAATTATTTGAAAAAAGGGGAGTATGGGAAAACATCCATAACTATAAAAGGAGTAGATCATTAATTATACTTATAAGCATAAAACAGCGTACGAAGAAATTGAGAAAAAACGGCTGGAGTATAATAGAATTCAATCTGTAAAGGGGAACGGGTATGATAAACACATTTTCATGTGATAATTTTAGAAATGTTTCAGTCGACGGAATTGCGTTTAAGAAGATAAATCTTCTGATTGGACCTAACAATTCAGGCAAAACTAATTTTATTCGGGCGCTTACTTTTTATTCAAATATTTTAAAGCATGCTTCAGAGGGGAACCTACAAACAGATTTCTACAATGCGTTATGGAGAAATGGTTGGGGGCACACGCTAAAACATGGGCAGAATAGCGGAACACCTATTTCATTCAGTTGGAATCTGGATTTGGGGAAAGAACCGGTAGACTTTAAGTTCTCTTACGTTACGGGACGTGAAAAAATGGAGGACTATAGGATAGTATTAGAAGAATTAAATGCGAAACCTAATGAACGTTATGAGAGCGTATTTAATTTCTTTCAGGCACATAAACCCATCCAAGGAATGGGTAAAATCTCGACGGGAACAAGGCTGGGGCAAGAAAACAAGAGATTGAGTTTTTCTTTAAACAGCGGCGCGACAATTTGTTCTCAGTTTAATAACATCTTATTGCAAAACAAGGAATTATATGACTCTACAGTTATTCGCGAAGACATTGCGGGTTTAATGAACAGCCTTCAAGAAGCTTTCAGGTCTGTTTTTGCATACTCATCGGCGAGAATCAATACAAAGGCAATTCGACAGCCGGTAGATTCAACATTGATTTCCAACTTTCTCATGGACGATGCATCTAATTTTATAAGTGCCTTTCATTATTATAAAGGGAATAAGCTTAGCTGGAAGCTCGATTTTGTTGAATACATGAAAGATATGATGCATGAAATAAAGGATGTTGATATCGTCAATACATTTAATCAGAATATGATACGTATCGTTATGAAAGATGGTGAATTTGATTTGTCGGATGTTTCAGAAGGAACCATTAAGGCACTAGTATTAAATTTCTTGATTAATATGCCGGTGGAGCATAAGTATACGCTTTTAGCTATTGATGAGCCGGAAAACAATTTGCATCCGGCATGGCAAAAGGTTCTGGGTGATTGGATAAGTGAATCTGATAATTATGAGCAGTGTGTGATTAGCACTCATTCACCGGATTTATTAGATACATTTACAGAGGGCTTCAAGAACGATGAGGTGGGTTTATTTGTCTTCTCTTTTGATGGTAAGGTTGATCAAGTTCAGTATTCAGAATTATCAGAATGGATAGATGATTGTGAGCTGGGGGATTTATATAGAACGGATCATCCCTCTATAGGAGGGTGGCCGTGGTAGAAACTATCTCGTGCTTTCTAACAGGAGGATATACGGAAGCTGGATATCTTCAGCATTTTTTCGAGCTAATCAATCCGAAGTACAGATATATCCAGAGACTTCCGAATAAAACTGTAAAGAAAAAGGGAAAAGAAAAGGCATTATGTACTTCATATAGTGGTCTTACAGGAGAGGCGCTTATTGATGAAATATGTCATTATTTAGAGAGTGAAAAAATCCGACGTGATGTAGAACAATCTAAGGCAGTTATTATCGAAGATGACACAGATGACAGATTTGCTGGAATGAGTAGAGAAGAAGTTAAATTGTATTTGCGTGAAGTGCAAGATAGAATACATAGACTTCTATCAGAACCGATACCAATCATTTTTATACTTGCGTGTCCTGAGATTGAGAGTTGGTTTATTGCGGATTGGAGCAATGGATTCAGAAGCCTATTCTTGGATAAGAAGAGAATGAGTGAAATAGAAGTAGGAAATAGAGGATTGTTAGAGCATAGTTTTCACAAGTATGTAAAAGATGAACTATTAGCCGGAGAAGAAAACCCTGAGCTTTATTCTGAGAAAAATCCTTACATGAAAATGAGTCAATGTATTTGCGATGCGTTACATTATATTTCGATTAAGCCTGAAGAGAAGATAGATAATGCAAGTATAAAAACGATTTGTAATATCAAGGAGTCCAGACAGGTGTACTATTCGAAGAAAAAGGACGGCGCACTAATGGTAAAAAGGATATTGCCGGAAGTAGTTGCGGAAACATGCAGAATGTATTTTGTTGATGGTTATAATGAATTAAAAGCATTATAATGGATTCTTGCAGACTCATGTGTTTCGCTTTGATTCATATTAGGCACTAGGACTGAAGCTGAACGGGATAGAGCTGGGTATAATATGATATAATCTATTAAAGCTAAACAGGAGAGATAAATTTGGGATATAATCAGAGTTCAATTAGAAATTGGGCGATAAAGTTGACGTTGGCTTTATATGATGCGTTTGCAGTGAATGCATCATTCTTTCTTGCACTTGTTGTCAGGTTCTATATCAATGGGAAGTTCAGCGAACTGGGGGTGCCGTATATCTCGGCGTTCTTCAGCTTTGCACCGTGCTATACTGTGTGCGCACTTATCATATTTGCGTTATTCAATATGTACAACATGATCTGGCGTGTGGCCGGGATCAATGACCTTAAGAGGATACTCTTGGCCAATGTTTGCACTTTTCTGGTGCAATATATCGGGTCGCATGTCTTTGTTCGCAGAATGCCGACATCTTATTACATAATAGGAGCTATTATTCAGCTCGTTCTGGTTTGTCTTATCAGATTCATACCCAGGATACTCTTCTATGAGGGATTTCAGGAGAAGAAAAAGGATGCCGTACCTGCCATGATCGTAGGCGTGGGTACCAATGCCATCGTCCTGCAGGATCATATGCGCCGAAACGTGGTATGTAAAGAGAGGGTGGTATGTCTGTTGGACTATACGGCTGATAAGGGGATCAAGAGACTCTTTGATGGCCTGCCGGTCGTGTATGGTGTGGCTCATATGGCTGATGCTATTAAGAAGTATAAAGTAGGCTGCGTTTTAATCGCAGAACGGTCTATACCTGAAGGTGTACGCGAGGAGATGAGAGTCGTGTGCAGCAATCTGGGAGTGGAGATGCGAGATTTCATCATTGGCATGGCTGATGATGAGGAGAACCGTGAGTGGATGCGCAGATATGAAGAAGAAAATGGTGAAGAGGCAAGTTACTTCTAGTGAATAAAACGACAGAGATAAACAGAATACTGAAAGACAAGAGATTTCACGGCATAGAGCCTGCTGCAGAAAAGATCCTGCTCAGCAGTCCGACTATGCACGGTGAGGAGCAATACTGGGTAGGAGAGGCTTTTCGTACCAATTGGGTCACGACACTGGGTGCTAATATCACTGCGGTAGAGGACGAACTGAAGGAATATATCGGTAGGAAGGAAGCGGTGGCGCTTTCTTCCGGTACAGCGGCACTACATCTTGCTATCAGACTGGCCGGAGAAAAGCTGTACGGTGAGCATAGGGCCAATGAAGGTACACTTACGGCCAAGAAGGTCTTCTGCTCGGATATGACCTTCGATGCCACAGTTAATCCTGTAGCATATGAGGGCGGCGAGGCTGTATTCATAGATACGGAGACAGACTCCTGGAATATGGATCCGGTATCTCTTGAAAAGGCGTTTGAAAAGCATCCTGAGGTGAAGATGATCGTAGTGGCACATCTTTACGGCACTCCGGGTAAGGCAGAGGAGATTTGCCGCATAGCCGATAAGCATGGAGCCCTTATTATAGAGGATGCTGCGGAGAGTCTTGGGGCAGGATATTGTCTAGCGGATGATTCACCGTTTGACAAGAGTGAAAGATCGGGTGATAGATCCTTTGATGGAAAGGTATATCGTCAGACTGGGTGCTTCGGGGATATCAGTGTGATCTCATTCAATGGTAATAAGATCATTACCGGTTCGTCTGGGGGTATGGTTCTGACGGATTCTGCTGATGATGCTAAAAAGGTGAGGAAGTGGAGTACTCAGGCTCGCGATAATGCACCATGGTATCAGCATACGGAGTTGGGGTACAACTACCGGATGTCCAATATAGTGGCTGGCGTGGTGAGGGGCCAGCTTCCGCATCTTGAGGAGCATATCGAGAAGAAAAAGAGGATATTCGAGAGATATAGAGACGGACTGGCGGATCTGCCGATTTCGATGAATCCTGTTCCGGGTAATGTAAGGCCGAATTACTGGCTTTCGTGTATGATCGTTAATAAGGATGCTATGTGTTATCAGAAGCGTACGGATACTGAGGCGGAATACAGGAGTGAGCCCGGCAAGAGCTGCCCTACGGAGATCCTTACTGCTTTGAGTGCGTTTAATGCGGAGGGACGTCCTATTTGGAAGCCTATGCATATGCAGCCTATCTATTCGGAGTGTTCTTTTGTGTCTGCGGATGGAGAGGATCACAGCAGAGACATCTTTGAACGTGGACTGTGCCTGCCGAGTGACAATAAGATGACTGATGCCGAGCAGGACAAGGTGATAGAGATAATCCACAGGTGTTTCCTTTAACATGATATATTCTGGTTGCTACAAGTATTATGAAGGTGTGTGCAACTTTTTCTCTGCTGTTTTCTGTAGCAGGCTATCTTTTGGCTCCTGGGGGAGGATTTGTGAGGATGGGTAAGATGCCATGATTTTGAGAGTTGTTCTTATCACTTTACTCATATTGATACTTCTATTTATCATTTCTTTTGGTGTGGCTTACAGACACACCGAGCCGGCGTATCCTGCCATGTACAGGGCGGGATTCTGGGAGTATGGGAAGGCCCCGTCGATCTATGAATGGCTTATCAAGAGGCTGATGGATGTGTCGATCTCTTTTGTGGCTTTGATTGTCTTGAGTCCAATACTGCTTATTATCATGCTGCTGATCTATATAGATGACCCGGGACGGGTATTCTTCACGCAGGAACGTGTGGGACTCGGGAAGAAGAACTTCTCGCTTCACAAGTTCCGTACTATGAAGCTGAATACACCGCATGATGTGCCGACGCATATGCTGGAGGATCCCGATCAGTACATCACTAAGTTGGGGAAGTTCCTCAGACGGACGAGCCTGGATGAGCTGCCGCAGATCTGGGATATCTTCCGTGGGAGGATGAGTATAGTAGGTCCGAGACCGGCGCTATGGAACCAGTATGATCTCATAGAGGAGAGGGATAAGTATGGAGCCAACTATGTGATGCCGGGACTTACTGGACTTGCGCAGATAAGCGGCCGGGATGAACTGGCTATAGAGGATAAGGCGAGAATAGATGGGGAGTATACGAAGGCTTTGAAGGCGAAGAGTACGGCGGGTTTTTGTATGGATCTTCGTTGTTTTTTTGGGACTATCTTACCGGTGCTTAGAGGTAAAGGCGTGGTAGAGGGAAAGAAAACAGATGAATAGATTGAAACATACGAAAAAAATAAAAAGTTTCTTACCAGTTTTTATTCTTTTAGTCATTCTGTTGACAGCCTGCGGTAATAAAAGAAATCGTGTTATTGAAGATGTGAGCGGAGCAAAGGATAAAATAGTGCATATGATAAAGCCCGAACCGGGAAGGGTTGAGGATGCAGTACTGTATCGGCTGTCCGATGGTTTTTTGGAATACAATGTGACCCATGCTGCAAAGCTGGGAGAAACGGTGGCAATCTGGGGGAAGGACGTTGATTCACCGGACGATCTTGGGTATGTTTTGGGCGATCCGGACAGACCGCAAAGGGTATTTGGGACAGAGTGTTTTAACAGGGACCTCAAGGATGCGGTTAGAGCGGATCTTATCATTAGTGATGATGGGACTGTAACCAGAATACATATAAAGGATATAAGTCCCAGACCGGTCATAGGTATCTCATGGCAGGGGTATCCGATACCGGATTTTTATATGGACTATGCGGAGGCGTTCGAACGAGGGGGAGCTGAGGTGGTTTTTCTTCCTCAACTCAATTCAGAAGAAGAAGCTGTTACGGCTTTGAGTAGAGTAGATGGTATTTTTGTCACGGGGGGTGAAGATTGGAATCCGGAGACATATGGAGAAACAGCTACACCTTATGGAGCCGAGGGATGGAATGATCCCAGAGATACGTCAGACTGGCTCCTAATTGAGCAGGCAATCAAAATGGATATGCCGATGCTATGTACTTGCAGAAGTATGCAGGGGTTAAATATTGTTTTAGGAGGAGGACTGATACAAGACATACCCTCCTATCTTGGAAGCAGAGTTACTGACGGAGTTATAGACCGTTCAAGAGTAACGTCGATTTTGTCAGGAGAATCGGAGGGAGAAGACGGAGACCCCTTTCGGGTTTGGATAGACAATGATACACATATTGGTGGATATCATGGGATTTATGCCGGTATGGATGGATTGGGGGTTTCAAAGAAATCAAAGTGGCTATATGATATATTGAATGCAGATAATATAGAAGTGGTTCACTCGTCGCATCATCAGGCCATAGATCCGGAAAGACTTGGTTCGGGACTCACCATAGTTGCCTCTTCATCTGATGGAATTGTGGAGGCAGTAGAGTATCAGGAAAATACTTTCGCATTAGGTGTGCAATGGCATCCTGAAAATGATGCGGTGAAGAATACTATTGGAGTAGATATAGATCAAGATCAGTGCAATGCAGTATTGGGTGCATTGATCAAGTATGCTTCGATAAAGAAAGGCCAAGGATAAGATTGATGAACATATCTGTAGTTATACCGGTTTACGGATGCAGATCAGCCCTTCCAGAACTTCACCGGAGACTAACCGGAGTGTTAAGGGGGCTTGTAGAAACATATGAGATCATTCTGGTAGATGATTGCTGTCCGCAGGGGTCGTGGGAAGAAATAAAGCGGATCAGTAGTTATGATGGATGCGTTAAGGGAATAAAATTATCGAAAAACTTTGGTCAACCGTGTGCAATAATGGCAGGGGTTGAAAGAAGTAAAGGTGATTGGGTAGTGGTTATGGACTGTGATCTGCAGGACAAGCCTGAAGCGATTGTGGATCTGTATAAAAAAGCTGAGGAAGGTTACGATGTAGTTTTTGCCAGGAGAATTGACAGAAAAGATTCTTTGATTGTAAAGCAGCTTTCGAAATGGTACCATTCTGTGCTTGATTTTTTTACGGGGACAAAGACCGATAATACAATAGGGAATTTCAGTATCTCTAAACGAATAGTGATAGATAATTTCCTCAGACTGAATGAGAAGGGGAGAGCCTATCAGCTTTTTATCGAGTGGGTTGGATTTAATCAGACTTACATAGATGTCGAGGGAGATGTAAGATTTGAGGGGAAGTCGTCCTATAATTTCAGACGAAAGCTTAAGTTTGCATTATCTACCATAACATCCCATTCAAACCGGCCGCTATATGTTTCGATAGGAGTAGGCGCGCTTTTTGTTCTTGCATCTCTGATAGCTATTATTTGTCTTGTGGTGCGAAGATTGCTGGATTCCACTACACAGCTGGGGTGGACAAGTATTATGGCTTCAATCTACCTGGTAGGAGGACTATTAATGCTTTCGATAGGACTGATAGGCATCTACATCGGAAATATTTTTACCGAGGTAAAAAACAGACCCATATTTATTGTGGCAGAAACAACTAATCTGGATGATGAGGTGAAGGGAACGAAATGAAACACAGGCTTCTCATCATGGGCTCATCGTTGGAGAATATAGAGCTGGTAAAGAAGGCAAAATCCTATGGATATTATACGATTGTATGTGATGGGTACAAAGAAGGGCCGGCTAAGGTTTATGGGGATAAGGCTTATTGTATCGATGTGGGAGATGTAAATGCAATAGTTGCCATTTGCGAAAGGGAAAAGGTTGATGGTATCGTTGGTTCTTTTTCGGACCATTTGGCTGAATGCATAACTTATATTGCGGAGAAAGCTGGTCTGAAATGGTATCTGGATTCAGATCAACTTTCATTTTATCGTGATAAAGCAGCGGCAAGAAGTTTGATGGGTAAATTAGGACTCAAGACACCCTTAAGCGAAACTGTTACGGCAGGAAAACATAAAACAATCGAGGAGGGTTTGAAGCCCCCCGTTGTTATCAAGCCGGTATCGGGATGGGGATCACATGGGATACTTGTAGCGGAAACTAAAGATGAGATTGTTGAATTTGCTTCAGGACAACTTTTAGCCGGTGAAAGGTACGAAGCGGAGGAGTACTGCGAGGCTCCGGAATACAACCTGAATGGATGGATACATGATGGAAAGATTTATATTTTAGGGATTGGAGACAGAGAAAAAAACCCGAGAACAGCAAATGAGATACCTTTTGTGAATCGGATAGTATATCCTGCTAAAGACATGAGCATGATAGACGAAGCAAAAGGAATTTTAAAAAAATATGCAGATGCGACAGGTCAGGTTGAGGGACCGATTTCCATGCAGTTTTTCTACGATGATTCGATAATCATAGGAGAGATTGCCGGGAGACTATTAGGGTTCGAGCATGAACTGCTGAATTTTAGCGCAGGTGTCGACGTGGAGTCTTTGCTGTTGGGTTATGTGTATGATGAAGATAAGTTAGTGACTGAACTGGAAAAAATACAGTACTCCCAGCCAATGTGCTTTGCCGGATTGTATTTAATGGTAAAAGAAGGGGAGACCGTTGGGGATATGTCCAAATTACGGATGCTTCTCGAGGATGATCATTGTATAGAGAACAGATTGTCATTTACCGAGGGTGATATAGTAAAATATGGGGGACAGGTCTCATATTTTGCACAGATATATATTTGTGGAAAAGACAGGGATGAGCTGGACGAGGTGACACAAAGATTTTTTTATGAATACAAGGTGCTGAATGAGCGAGGAGAAGAAATCCAAACTGACTGTCGATTCGAAAACAGATAAAGGTCATAGCATCAAATTTATCGTTTTATTGAATTTCGGAATACTGATTTATTCTGCAAGTGGAATCTTTAGCAAGACTGCAGCAAGGCAGCCTTTTTTCAGTTTGACCTTTGTTTTTTTCTATGGGATGATGCTTATAATGCTTGCTGTGTATGCAGTTATATGGCAACAGGTGATAAAGAAGATACCGTTGACTTTGGCTTATGCAAATAGGGCTGTATCCATAGTATGGAGTATCATTTTTGGAACGCTTTTGTTTAAGGAAACACCAACAACCGGAAGATTGATAGGGGCAGCTATAGTCGTGATCGGCGTTATTATATATTCTATTTTGGACGAAGATGGCAAATGTAAGTAACAAAGAAATGTTTTTTGCATGTTTTATACTCCTTGGAACATTTGTTAGTTCCATATCTCAGGTTCTTTTAAAAAAATCTGCAATGAAATCGCATAAGAGCGTTATACGAGAATATCTGAATCCCTTTGTGATACTGGCATATCTAATGTTTTTTGCCGCTACACTCTGTACAATAGCAGCTTATAGGGTGGTTCCGCTGTCATTTGGGGCTGTTCTGGAAACAACAGGATATATTTATATTACTTTTTTCGGAGTAACTATATTTCATGAAAAATTGTCGATTAAGAAGATGGCTGCTCTGGGGATTATTGTTTTCGGAATTATAGTATACTCTGTGACATGATGAGTTTAGAACGTTTTAGGAAGAGCATTTAGCGATGGATGTCAAGAAAAAAAACAAACTGAAAGGGTGCGCATTAGTGGCGGGGTGTTCGTTGCTTATCTGCCTGGTTGTTTTGCGACATTACATATTCGGAGGATATTATTTCATTTCCAAAGAGAGTCTGGGCGATATGCTACGAACCACTTTGCCGGCGTACTACATGATTTACGATACCATCTTTTCTGGTTCTGGTGGACTGTGGACATGGCGTATAGGTTTGGGGAGCAGTTTTTTTGTCCATGGATCCACATTATATGATCCATTCACATATATTGTTTTCCTGGGGGGAAGAGCAAATATCCCGACAATGATAGTCTGGTCATATGTTGCAAGAATTGTTGCCTCGGGTATAGCCTTTTTCTGTTATATTGATGAGTTTGAGCTTGATTATAGAGCGACTGTTATTTCAGCTGTTGTTTATTCTTTTTGTGGAATATCTATCATTTCGGGAGATTTTTTTACTGAGTATACTATTTTAATTTACTTTCCTTTGATTTGTCTTGGAATTGAAAGATGGCTGAAGAAAAAGAAATGGAGTCTATTTTTTGTTGCGGTATTTCTGAATGCTATTTTTGCATTCTACTATTTTTTTGTGGCAGGAATAATGGCAACTGTGTATTTTCTCTTCAGAGGAATTGAGAAATATAGATTTCGTGGTATGTTAAGACAAGTACCGGGTTTTATCGGTATTGAATTGGCGGGACTGTGTGCAGGTGCTTTTGCGGCATTTCCCAAAATAGATCTGCTGATGCAGAGCCCAAGGATAGGTGGAGATAATAGCATCCACTTTGGAATCGATATGCTTAAGCCCTATACAAGTACTCTGGCTACAGCACTAATACGTTGCATGGGGCTTAATACACTGTATGGAGAGGGAGAGACATATAGAGGGATTTCATATATTTATAATGATGAATATCAACTTGCTATTTATGTCAGTGCATTCTTTTTTATTCTTTTGATGCAGTTATTTATGATAAGAAAAAATGCAAGAAAAAGAATCATAATATATTTTGTATTTATATGTCTGATTATTTCGATACCGTTATTCTCATATGTTACAAATTCAGTTGCGGCAATAAATTATAGATGGGTATTTGCTGTTTCTTTACTTCAGTGTGTTGGACTTGCATTCGCAGTTGACTCTGTACTGACAAACGGCGGATTTGAGCTGAAGGCAGGAGTTGTGGGGGTGCTGTGCAGCGTTTTGCTAGAGCTTGGCGGAATTGTTTTGCTGGGACATAAGGCCGGAGATATACGGTTGTTTATTCGGGATATCATAGCAGGAAGTGGAGTTTATTATCTTTCGCTTATTGTTCTGTGGGTATTATTTATCTTCTTACTAATAATCGGAAGGAAAACAGGGATACACTTTGAGATGGTTTCCTTTTTGGTTCTGGTAGTTGTAGATGTAGTTATTAATTGTAGTCATATGTATGATGGTTCAGAAAGATCTCTGATGGATTACTCTGAAGCGAATTCGGCATGCTATATGGATACGAGTGCTGATATCATAGCAGACATAATGAGAGAAGATAATGGGTTTTATCGAATTAATAAGGATTTTGATTCTGTTGTAGCAGCTAATGATCAGAACTCATGTAATGATGCAATGGTTCAGGGATATTATGGCCTTAAGAGCTATAATTCATATAGTAATAAGAATTATATTCATTATCTTTGGCAAAATGATGTCTATGTTACCCCGGAAGCTAATGTAGCCGATTATATTAGATTGGGCGTAGAACCAGAGAATGTGTGGGATGGGCAGGAATTAAACTATATCGAGGGTGTATATGACAGATATGATCTCATGAGTTACCTGGGGGTTAAGTACTTTTTGACAAGAGATGGGAATAAACCTGTGCCGGAATGCTTTTCTCTTATTGACGAAAAGGATGGGATTTATATTTTTGAGAACAGAAATGCCTATCCATTAGCTTTCGCAGACGAAGGCGACGTTGATAAGATGCAGGAAGATTTTAGTCTGAAGTCGTTTTCTTCGGACAGGATAGATTTCAGTATAAATATACATGATAGGGAACAGTTGGTATCATTTACCATGCCATTTGACAGGGATTGGAAAGTATATGTTGATGGAAAAAAGACAGATAGCGTTATTGGAGAGGATTATCTACTGAAGTGCAGGATGAAACCGGGAAGACACGAAGTTTGCCTGAAGTATATGCCTATAGTATTCTATTTTGGACTGGGTGTTTCGTTTATAACGGTAATAGGCGTATTTGTTGGTATGTTCTTTTCCAGAAAGAGAAGGCTGTGCTAAAATAAATAAGCATTGTATTTATATTTCTATATTAACAGAGGAGCAGAGTGTGAAGATAGATTTTAACGTCCCGCCTTATGTAGAGGACGAAGGGAAATACATATCTGATGTGATAGCAAAACACAAAATATGTGGAGATGGCGAGTACACGGCAAAATGTAATAAATGGATGGAGGATAGATTCAATGCCCGTAAAGTAATGCTTACGACGTCTGGAACATCAGCGTTGGATATGGCAGCTTTATTATGTGGAATTGAGCCCGGTGATGAAGTGATCCTTCCCAGTTATACATTTTCAAGTACGGCCAATGCAGCTGTGCTGTGCGGAGCCAGACTTATATTTGTGGATATACGACCGGATACAATGAATATAGATGAAACGAAGATAGAGGAAGCTATAACAGACCGCACAAAGGCAATAATCGTTGTTCATTATGCCGGTGTAGCATGTGAAATGGATACTATAATGGAACTGGCGAGCAGGTATAACCTGAAGGTTATAGAGGATGCAGCGCAAGCCGTTATGGGTACATACAAGGGGCGATTTCTTGGAACGATAGGTGATTTTGGATGCTATTCATTCCATGAGACAAAGAATTTTTCCATGGGAGAGGGTGGTGCCATTGTTATTAATAATGATAAGGATATAGAGAGCGCAGAGATACTCAGAGAGAAGGGGACAAACCGATCCAAGTTCTACAGGGGGCAGATAGATAAGTATACCTGGGTGGATTTTGGGGATTCTTATCTTCCGTCGGAGCTTAATGCTGCATATCTATATCCGCAACTTTTGCAGGCGGATAAACTGACTGAACACAGACTGGAGCGGTGGGATGAGTATTATGATGGCCTACAGGGATTAGCTTCTGAAGATAGGATTCAGCTTCCGGTGATTCCCGAAGGATGCAAACATAATGGTCATATGTTTTATATTAAGGTCAAAAATATAGATGAAAGGCAGAGCCTTATCGGATATTTGAAAGAAGCTGGTATAATGGCTGTTTTTCACTATGTTCCGCTTCATTCTGCTCCGGCAGGTCTTAAGTTTGGTCGGTTTAGTGGGGCAGACGTCTATACAACCCGGGAGTCTGAAAGGCTTTTGAGGCTACCGATGCATTGCGAACTAGACGTAGCCGATGTAGATAGAATATGCGAATCGATAAAGGAATTCTATAGAACATGATTGATATTTCTGTAGTCATACCGGTATATGGTTGCAGGGAAGCGATACCGGAACTCTATGCCAGACTCTCAAAAACTCTACAGGCTATCACAAAAGAATATGAGATCATTATGGTGGATGACCATTGTCCGCAGGGCTCATGGAAAGATATAGAGTGTTTGTTGCAAAATATAAATATACAAAGTTGCATCATTGACTCCTGAATAGGATCCCCTCTGTAAGAGGTGACATCCATTGCAGGCATAATAACCAGGTTTTATCCTTTTCATACTGTTTTTACAGAATAAATGAAAAGGAGGAAGGAGAATGCTGACAATGGATCAGATCCACCACATCCGGGAACTCTATTACGGACAGGGTATAACAAATATATCCTCCATAGCAGAGATGACCGGCCACAACCGAAAAACAGTAATCAAGTAAGTTTTGTGATTATCTATGCGTATGATAGAATAGCCCTAGGTGCGTAAAGGAGAACTGATTCGTGATGATTGAAAATATGGAGAAGAGGAATCGTGATGGGGTAGATATTTCGGTTGTCATTCCTGTATACGGGTGTCCCGAGGCACTACCGGAGCTCTACAGCAGGTTGGTAGCAGTTCTTGAGGGTATGCAGATTGAATTTGAAATTGTTATGGTCGATGACAGCTGCCCGATGGGATCCTGGGCAACTGTGCAGGATATCTGTATGAAAGATAAAAGAGTTAAAGGGATTCACTTTACAAAAAATTTTGGGCAGGGATGTGCAGTGACAGCAGGAGTGGCAGCTTCACGGGGTAACTGGATAATAACAATTGATTGCGATCTGCAGGATGTTCCTGAAAACATACCCGATTTATATAATAAGGTGTTGGAAGGATACGACGTAGTGTTTGTCCGTAGAACTAAGAGAAAAGATCCTTTTATTACTCAACAATGGGCGAAATTATTTCATAAAGCATTCTGCTATATGACTGAGGTGAATTATGATTTTGACCTTGCGACATATCTGATTGCGAGTCGCAGAGCTGCAGACAAGTTCCTTGAATCCAAGGATCGAGGAAGGGATTTTGGTATGTATCTGATGTGGCTGGGATATAAGCACACATTTATGGAATTTGAGCATGGAGAAAGACATTCCGGAGAATCATCATATTCTTTTATCAAAAAGGTTAAAACTGCAGTGGGTGATATGACATCCTTCTCAAACAGAGTATTGTATATCCCAATCTATTTGGGATTGCTATCGGCTGCTGTATCACTAATATACATCGTATATGTATTCTATAGATTCTTTGCACTTGGCACGGACCCGGAGGGCTGGTCGACATTGGCTGCAGCGGTCTTTCTCTTTGGCGGTATGATTCTCAGTACTTTGGGGATCATGGGTATTTATCTTGGAAATATTTTTGATATGAATAAGGATCGTCCTCTTTATGTGGTGCAGGATAGTATCAACCTTGAATAGTATTTTTTGTGCGGCATCAATAGCTTGGCTTTAACATGGCAGACAAGATCAAGAACTATTTTCTGCCTATTCGAGAGTATCATAATGTCTCAGGTAGACTGAGATATCTTTTTTTATTTTTCGGGATCCTGGCTTTGTGCTTATGCATCGCATTGAGAATTGAAAGAGAGGCATCTCGTGGATTATACATTAGTGAGATCTGCTCACACAATCAAACTCTGTCTAAAGATCCGATGGGCGAGTATAGCGACTTTATAGTTATAACCAATGGGGATGATGAGGCTGTAAATCTACAGGGATACAGACTGTCGGATGATAGGAATAATCTGGAAAAGTATTATATACCGGATATGGAAATATCGGCCGGAGGTAGCGTGGTTTTCTGGGCGAATGAGGATGATTTCTTCTCCGATTTCATATCGAGAGATGATCTTTATACAGGATTTCGGATTTCCGATGATGAAGAGATAATACTATCCAGTTATGAAAAAGGCATTATTGATGAGGTAATCGTGCCTCCCTTGAAATCGGATGAAACATATTACAGACAGGATCGGTTGTCAAAGTGGAAAAAGCAATTACACGGAGTTTCTGATAAAACAGGCGATATTTCTGATGATGTAACTCCTCCGGTACTATCCGCTGGATCTGGATTCTATAAAGAGTCGTTTGAATTGAGTTTCAGTGCTGCAGGAAATGACAAGGTGTACTATACACTAGATTGTTCAAGTCCATATAACGGAGGAACTCTATATACACAGCCGATTCTCATAGAAGATATCAATTTACGTACAAATGAATATGCAAGTAGGAGAGATATAAGCACTGAGGAATGTTATGTGCCGAATGAGCCTGTAGATAAAGGGACAGTAGTCCGTGCTATTGCTATGGATGATAAGGGCAGGTATTCTTCGGAAACAGTAGCTGTATACTATGTAGGAGAGGAACTATTTGACAGGTATACAGGGACAGATACGCTTTCTGTAGTTTGTGAGCCGAATCTTCTTTTCGGAAAAGAAGACGGCATATATGTAAATGGACTGGTATGGGAGAAAAACAAGGGGAAGAGTACGGATAAGTCACGGACAGATCTGCTTGCAAACTATGAAAAGCGGGAGAAGGGCTGGAAAAGAGATGGATATATAGTATTATTGGATGACTGTGGAAATGAAGCTACTGTAAATAGCGGTATATTAAGTATACGAGGGAATACTTCGAGAAAAAGAAATCAAAAGAGCTTTAGTTTTTCGCCCTCTGCTGATGTGGGGGGGATATTAGGTGATCTGTTTTCTCCGATGGGGACGGCTTTAGCAATCCGAACAGGAGGTGAGGCTGACCCAATAACGAATCTTAGAAATTCGCTCAACCATATGATTGCGGTCGACCTAAATTTAGGCACACAGAAGGGGACTCCATGTCATATGTTTCTGGATGGAGAGTATTGGGGTTGCTATAACATGCAAAGCAAGCTGGATGAGAGATTTGTCGCTGATTACTACGGTATAGATCAAGACAATATAGCATTGGTAGTTGATTGTGATCCGACGTCAGATTATGAAACGGATGATCAGTTGTATAATTCATTGGTGAATTTTGTTTGTAATTCAGATATGAGTGATGACAGTAGTTTTAAAACATTTTGTGACATGGTAGATATAAACAATCTGATAGATTATTACTGTACAGAAATATATATAGACAATGAAGATCTGCGTAATGATAATTATGGATTATGGCGAGTGAGAAATAAGAACAATGGCAAATATGGGGATGGGAAATGGCGTTTTCTGCTCTATGATACAGATTTCTCTGAGCATGAACCGGATGCGGATTCGTTTGAGAATCTTATAGAACTCTATGATGAAGGTTATTTCAATTTTTTTGCCCCTTTAGTTCATAATAAAACATTTCAAAGGATGTTTGCAAAACGCTTCTTGGAACTTTGTGAAACTGAGTTTGACTATGACAGAGTCAATTCGATTTTGTCGGACTTGGAGAACGAATATAAAGAGCCAATGGTTTTGTCGATCAGAAGGTTTAGCGACAGCGCTGATTATGATGTAGAGGATTATTTAAAGGAGACGGAAAAGATACGTTCCTTTTTCAAACACAGGCAAGAGTATATATTCGATGCAATGTATAAATGTTTTCAATGATGATCATTTTATCTGAATACAGACTAATTCATCATTTTGTGTACGGGGTGAGATGTTTACTAGACTTAAATTTCTTTCATATATGATGATTGCTATACCGCAGGTAATCCTTGTGGGATATCTGCTGATAGTGAGAGGACTGTACTACGCTACCGTCGATGATATCCTTATGCAGGATATCATAAGAGGGGCATTCCTCCGGGGAAGCTGGGATGCGGTATACATTTCTCCAATTTTCTGTGCGCCTGTATCATGGTTGTATCAGCTGATACCGGCTATTGGATGGGTAGGTGTGATCTATATCGTGGTAGAAACACTGTCCATGCTAGTGATAGATTTTGGGCTGGCTCAAAGAGCGTCGGGTGTTTGGGAAACAATTTTGTATTGTGTTGCCAGTTTTATTTGCTGGTATCAGATGTGGTGGCACTTTACTTTTACTACGGTTGCTTATTCTGCTGTGATAGGCGGTATAGTATTGCTTCTATTCGGTAGCGTTTCTATATCGAATAAGTATGTACGGATCTTGAGTGGAGCGTGTCTACTGATTGTGGGTGGCCTGATAAGAAGAGATACCCTTGCCGGAGCAGCTGTCGTCTTATTTCCTATAGCCATATATAGGGGGATAAAGTGCCGGGAGAGGAGGTTCCTGATTGTTTTAGGAACCTTGCTTGTGATGTATGTAGTTATTGGTATCCAGGATACAGCTATCAGGAATACATCGGCAGTGGAGAAGGAGTACACGGAATGGAATAAAGCCAGAGAAGCCATAGGAGACTACCTGGATGTGGAGGATGTTATAGCAACCGGGATCTGGAGCGAGGATGAAACGAAATGCTTCTATGAACAGATACAGTTGGACAAGGATGTATATAGTACTGAAACTGAAATAGAAATAGAAAAGAAAGTTAATGCTCAAAAAAACATGTCGGATAGGGTTAAGGAGACGGTATATAGGTTCGGCGAATGCATCAAAACCATGATGCATCTCAGGCGATATGAGAATATTTATGTCCTGCTGATGGGTGTATTGGGGCTCTTTATCTTTGTGTTCTATAAGGACAGGAGATATGATGCGTGTATGGCAGTGTCCGGCTTCTTTTTAACTGTCGTGGTGTTTGCTTATATCAACAGATCTTTATATAGGATATTGATGCCGGGGGGAGTTTTGGCTGTTTTACTTTTATTATTCTTTATCCCGGATGGTAAGAAGATGTTACATAAGCTGCTGCCGGCGTTTTTTTGCTTCTGCGTCATTATAATAATGGTGCATTCTCATTTACCCTATGTGAGGGACAGGGAGAGTCAGTTTGACCCGGTGAATAAGGAGGCTATGGCTTATTTTGCGAGTCATCAGGATTTGCTGTTTTTGCCTGCGCAATCAGAGGCTTATGGCATAGCAAACTGCGTGCCTGCTATAGAGGTGCCGGAGTATGATGTGGCAAATCTTCTTGGAAATTGGAATATTTACAGTGAGGGGTACTATGCCGTTGCTGATAGTTATGGTATCGAGGATCCGGATCATCTGGTGAGGAGCATACCTGATAGTGAAGTGATTCGTCTCGTGGCAAGGACAGAAGACGGGGTGCCGGATCATGTCTTGAGTTTTATATCTGAACACTCCGATAAAACAGATGTACATGCCGAACTCGAAGACACTTTCTATACCGTGTGGATGGGAGAGTGGGGAGTATATAAGGTGAGCGGCTCAGTTGATTCACTGCAGAAGTAGCGGAAGATGGGAGTATAAGTCTTAGTGTGAAAGAATTGACATTAGATAATAAGACCATATTAGTGACAGGTGCTGCCGGATTTATCGGATACTATCTGGTACAGCGTATTCTAGATGAAGCCAATGATACGACAATAGTTGGCGTTGACAACTTCTCGAACTATTATGATGTGTCGCTTAAGGAATGGAGATGCTTCGAGATAGAAAAGACAGCTGAGAAGAGTTCGTGTGAGTGGAGGCTTGTACGCGGATCTATAGCTGACAAGGGTCTGGTAGGCAGAGTTTTTTCTGGGTACAAACCGAGCATAGTGGTGAATCTGGCTGCGCAGGCAGGAGTACGATACAGTATAGATAATCCGGATGCATATATAGAGAGCAATGTTCTAGGGTTTTACAATATCCTGGAAGCCTGCAGGCACTCATATGATGACGGGGCTATAGGGGTAGAGCACCTTGTATATGCTTCGTCTTCGTCTGTATATGGTGGTAATGAAAAGATCCCTTTCAGTACGGATGATAATGTGGATCATCCCGTGAGCTTATATGCAGCTACAAAGAAGAGTAATGAACTATTAGCCCACGCTTATTCTAAACTGTACGATATACCATCTACGGGATTACGCTTCTTTACGGTATATGGTCCGGCAGGCAGACCTGATATGGCGTATTTCAGCTTTACGGAGAAGCTCCGTAGAGGAGAGAAGATAAAGATATTCAACTATGGGAACTGCAGAAGAGACTTTACTTATATTGATGATATAGTTGAAGGGGTCATTCGGGTGATGCATGGCGCACCATCCAAAGCAGTCGGTGAGGATGGGCTACCGATACCGCCTTATACAATTTACAATATAGGAGGGGGACAACCGGAAAACCTGATGGACTTCGTACATATACTTGGGGAAGAGCTGATCTCTGCGGGAGTGCTGCCCCAGGGATTTGACATAGATGCACACCTAGAACTGGTTTCTATGCAGCCCGGGGATGTTCCGGTGACCTATGCAGATGTATCAGCGTTGGAGAAGGATTATGGATTCAGGCCATCAGTTGATCTGCGAAGCGGATTGAGGAGATTTGCAGAGTGGTATCGGGAGTGGATAGAGTGAATAGTAGATAAGCGAAAAAGGAGAACCTATGTCAAAGGTATATACGTGTTTTTGTACAGACATAATACATGAAGGACATATGAACATCATACGGGAGGCATCGAAACTGGGTGAACTCACCGTGGGCGTGCTCAGCGATGAGATGATGATAAGGTACAACCGGTTTCCCACAAAGACCACCGCTGAACGTATGGAGATGATACGTGATCTGCCGGGAGTAGCAGATGTCATAGAGCAGAAGAAGATCATGTATGATGATGTGATCACATCCCTGCACCCGGACTATGTCGTACACGGTGACAACTGGGATGACAGTGCCATGCAGGCTATCAGGGCAAATATCCTGTCTCTTCTTAAGGCAAACGGCGGACAGCTCATCGAGATACCCTACACTCACAACGCTGAAGTACAGAAGCTCGACCGACAGATGAGGGAGAAGCTTTCCATGCCGGAATTCAGGCGCGGCAGACTGCGCAAGCTGCTGAAGCTGACTCCTGTAGTCAAGACAATAGAGGTGCACAGCGGGCTGACGGGCCTCATTGCGGAGAAGACCATAGTGGCGAAAGGCGAGACCATAAGCCAGTTTGATGCGATGTGGATATCGAGTCTCTGCGACAGCACGGAGAAGGGAAAACCGGATATAGAGCTGGTGGATATGACATCCAGATTACGTACCATAGACGATGTGCTGGAGGTTACTACGAAACCGATCATATTCGACGGAGATACCGGCGGACTCACAGAACATTTCGTCTATACGGTGAGATCTCTGGAACGCATGGGAGTATCGGCGGTGATCATCGAGGACAAGACCGGACTGAAAAAGAACTCTCTCTTCGGGACAGAGGTGGAGCAGACACAGGATACCATAGAGAACTTCTGCGGCAAGATCGCGGCGGGCAAACAGGCCCAGCTGTCGGATGATTTCATGATAATAGCCCGCATAGAGAGCCTGATACTGGGAATGGGGCAGGAGGATGCGCTGGAGCGGGCACGTGCCTATGTCCGCGCGGGAGCTGACGGCATCATGATACACAGCCGCAGCAAGACTCCCGATGAGATAATCTCCTTCTGCGATGCTTTCCGGAAAGAGGACAAAGAGACACCTATAGTGGTGGTGCCTTCAACATACAATACCGTGACCGAGGCAGAACTCGCTTCCCACGGGGTGAACATCGTGATATATGCAAATCAGATGCTGAGAGCCGCCTTTCCAGCTATGGAGAACGTGGCAAAGAGCATACTGGAGAATCAGAGAGCAAAGGAGGCAGACAGCACCCTGATGTCTATCAAGGACATCATAACGCTGATAGATGAGCTATGAATAAACCGGAAAGAAAGATACGGCTAAATCCGGAGTAAAGGGTTGATATAAAGGCTGATATAAGAAACGATGAATAGTTTCTAAAAAAACAGATGACAGGAGAAGTATTCGTTTAGCTATAGAGAACAGCGTGGAAAAGATGCTCTCATATGTAATGCAGAGTCAGATTGTATCATAAAGGATGCATTTCTTATGGAGCTATTTGGAGCGGTATGATTTATTTGAGAGAAGCGATAAATGAAGATAGAGATTTGCTGTATGAGTGGGTTAATGATCCGGAGACGAGGAGAGCGTCTTTTCATTCGGATATAATAAACTATGAGGAACACTGCAGGTGGTTCGAGAAGATCTTGATGGATAATGGTGAACTACAGTATATTCTTATGGATGATAATGTGCCAGTCGGTCAGATCCGCCTGACACTTGAGGGTGAAGATGCTATGGTCAGCTATAGCATTGCGCCGGATAAAAGGGGACAAGGGTATGGTAAAGAGATCATTCGTCTGATACAGGAGGTTGCACGGGATGATTCCGACATCCATAGGCTTGTGGCTCAAGTAAAAACGTCCAATATAGCTTCTATATCCTGCTTTGAAAAATGTGGATTTGTGGAGGAGTATCATCAATATACGTATGAAACTGATTGATAAGATAAAAACCGGAGAGGTATATATAATCGCAGAGATGAGTGCCAATCACGGGGGCTCTCTAGACAATGCGCTGGATATAGTGAGGCGGGCTGCTGCTGCAGGGGCCGATTGTATTAAGATACAGACATATACGGCTGACAGTATGACTATAGACTGTGACAGGGAGTTCTTTCGTATAAAGGGTGGCCTGTGGGATGGATACAAGCTGTATGATCTGTATAAAGAGGCGTATACACCCTACGAATGGCAGGGACGCATTAAGGAAGAGTGTGAGAAGTATGGTATAGACTTCCTGTCTACACCGTTTGATAAGGATGCAGTAGATTTCCTTGAGTCTCTCGACGTAGGGGGCTATAAAATAGCCAGTTTCGAATTGGTGGATATTCCTTTGGTAGAGTACACGGCTTCGAAAGGGAAGCCGATGATCATATCGACGGGTATGGGAAGTCTGGAGGAGATACAGGATGTGGTGGATGCCTGCAGGAGAGCGGGGAACGAACAGATAGTGTTGCTAAAATGCTGCAGTGAATACCCGTCTCCGTGGGGAGACATGCATCTGGGAAACATACCGGATATGAAAGAAAGATTTGGAGTGCCTATAGGTTTGTCTGATCATAGTGAAGGCTCATTGGGAGCTGTGGTAGGAGTCTCGCTTGGTGCCTGTGTAGTGGAGAAGCATGTGAAGCTGGACGGCGTGGAGAGTGCCGACAGTAAGTTTAGCATGACTATGGATGAGTTCGCACAGATGGTGAAGGATGTGAGAAATGCACGTCTTATAGCTTCGGGGCCATGCTATGATCTGACTGAGGGCGAGAAGGCATCCACAGTATTTCGCAGGAGTCTATTTGCGGTGAAGGATATTAAAGCCGGTGAGGAGTTCACGGCGGAGAATGTAAGGAGTATTAGGCCGGGATATGGTTTATCGCCGAAATATTATTCAGATATGCTTGGTCGGAAGAGTAAGAGAAATATCGGATATGGAGAACCGATAAAAGAGGAAGATCTTCATTGAAGCTTTTATTCAGAGCAGATGGCAATCCATATATAGGAGCCGGTCATGTGATGCGATGCCTGTCTATTGCAGATGCAGCAATGGATAAGGGCGTCGAAAGCATATTTGTGACGGCTGGGGATGAGTTTGCAAATATAATTGAAAACCGCGGCTTCAGGCACTTTGTTTTAGGCTCTGATTATAGAAAGATGGACTACGAACTACCGCAAGTTATACAGGTCATAGATGATGAAAAGCCTGTTGCTATGATCGTGGACAGCTATTTTGTGACGGAGAGCTACCTGGGGAGTCTCAAACAGGCTTTGAATGCTGTGGGAAGCAGGCTGGTGTACATTGACGATATCCTTTCTTTCCCATATCTGTGCGATACTTTGATCAATTACAATATCTACGCGGACGAGGAAGCATATAAAGTGCTATATAATGGGTATTCTACACCGGACATGCTTCTGGGAACGGCATATGCGCCTCTGCGCAGAGAATTCAGATCGGCTGTGGGCAAAAAGCCTGTAAGAGCAGATCGGGGTAGGCAGATTCTTGCATCTACCGGAGGGGCTGATTTCGAGCATCTGATGATAGAGCTTGTTAGAGAGGCAAAGAAGGTCAAGAAGCACCATACATTTCACTTTCTGATAGGGGCTGCAAATGAGGACAGGAATCTGATCGTATCAGAGGCTGCCGGTGAATCAAATCTTATCCTTCACGAAAATGTCACAAATATGTCGGAGCTAATGCTGTCATGTGATGTGGCAATATCTGCGGCAGGATCTACTCTCTATGAGCTCTGTGCATGTCGGATACCCACTGTTACTTACATCCTTGCCGATAATCAGATACCCGGGGCAAGAGGATTTGAACAACGAGGCATCATGAAATGTGCAGGAGATATAAGGGAGACAGGGGCAGTTGAGTTGTCTGCAAGGCTTATTGATATGGCCATGGAGCTGTGTGACAATGGAAGCGAGTGTGCTCTGATCGCTGAACGCCAGGGGAGTGTCGTGGACGGCAAAGGGGCGGAGAGGGTAATAGAGAAATTAACATTGAATCGCACAGGTTTTCGGGCAAAATAAAATCGCATTTAATTTTACCCGATGATTCTCCGTATAATCGTAATACATATTACTGCCCCGTGACACTGATCTGATGGAGGAGGGGGACAAAACCCATACTTGATAGATAGAAACTCTAAAAAGGGTGAGGCAAAATAAAACATATCGGACGGATGTGAATGGGACGATAATCTGTGTCAGTGACGGCAAGAATGTGAGATTTGTGTGTTCGAAGTGAGAAAAAGAGCATTATTCCAGAAATGAAAACGGTGCAGATGAACTTTTGCCGTTGGAAATGGTTGGTTAGTGATTGAGGCTAGTTTGTGATAAAATACAGTATATATAGAGTCTGTTGTTCATGTTTTGAGGGGATAATATGGGAACAGAAATAAAGGCATTAGATATAGCAAGTCTTTTTATTCAACTGGCAAACAGTTTGCCGAATGACCAGATTGACAATCTAAAACTGAACAAACTGTGCTACTATGCACAGGGATGGCATTTGGCTAAGTTTGGAGATCCTCTGTTTAAGGAGGATATTCAAGCGTGGGATTATGGCCCGTTGATTCCAGAGGTGTACTATACATATCGTGTTTGCGGAAAAGAGCCTATACAAGAGCCGGCAACGGATTTTGACGAGAGTGAGTTGCCACGCGAAGTGCTTTCATTACTGTCTGAGGTGTATATCAACTATGGGAAATATACATCAGCTGCATTGATTGATTTGACACACAGGGCTGGAACCCCTTGGCGACAGGTATATGAGCCAAAGATGAATAACATAATAGAAAATGATCTGATCAAATCTTATTTTCTTAATTCTGACGAGATGAAGGGGATAGAGTACAATTTCTCGCCAGAATTCGTTGTTACTGGTATAGAAGAGGCGACGGAATAGTGATCAGTCTGCAAGAGTGGGACATATGGGAAGCAGATGTACCTTATATCGATAATCCGGCAAAGAGCTCTCGCAGGCCGGTTCTTATTATTTCTCCGGAAAAAGTGCTGGTTTTAAAGATCACGACACATGGTCATAGTGACAAGCCTAAACCGTATGAATATGAAGTGTTCAAGTGGCAGGAGGCTGGATTGACAGCGCCATCATATATTCAGTGTGACAGGTATATAAGTTTGGCGGAGGACAGGTTCACGGGGAAGAGATATGGCTGCCTGAAAATGACGGATATCGTGGGTGTAAGGTCTATGATGCACTTTCACGGTCTGATTGCATGATTGGATAGATAGATAATTGCTTCAGAAGGAGCAGTGGCTGATAGGCAATAAAGAATAGGGGGTAAATTATGGACAACAAGGCAATGTATAAGCTTTCATACGGACTTTTTGTTTTGACGGCAAAGGATGAGGTGAAAGCGAATGGGTGTATTACCAATACGGCTATACAGGTAGCCTCTGAGCCGAATCAGATATCATTTGCGGTGAACAAGGCGAACTATACTCACGATATGATCATGAAGACAAAGCAGGCAAACATATCCGTGATCAGCGAAGCGGCGGACTTTGAGCTTTTCAAGCATTTCGGATTTCAGTCGGGAAGGGATGTAGACAAGTTTGCGGACTTTACGGACTGCAGGATAGCTGTGAATGGCATCCCATATATCACCCGGGGAACAAACGCATATTTCTCTATTGATATAAAGCAGACAGTGGATCTGGGCTCGCATACTCTCTTTATTGGTGAGCCTACAGCCATGGAGGTGCTGGACTCTACACCGTCCGCAACCTACAGCTATTATCAGGAACACATCAAGCCGAAGCCCGAGGCTGTAGGGACTGCACCCGGCGGACAGACGGTATGGCGCTGTAAGATCTGCGGATATGAGTATGTCGGAGAGGAGCTTCCGGATGACTTCATCTGTCCTATATGCAAGCATCCTGCCAGTGACTTTGAGAAAGTGACCCGATGATGCGCGGTATAGAAGCGATAAGTAAATTTAAGAGGATATGTTTGATCTTGACGGGTTTATAAATGAATATGTGACGAAGCGGGACGGGAGCATGTTCCGTGGGGATATAGAGGCAAATGCCGATAGGCTGACGGCGGCTATAGAGGGGCGATCAGTGCTTGTGATAGGCGGAGCGGGCTCCATTGGCTCCAGCTTCATCAGGGCAATACTTCCTTTCGGGCCGGCAGAGCTCTATGTGGTGGATACCAATGAGAATGCGCTGACAGAGCTGACGAGGTCAATACGCTCCAGTGATAAGCTGTCAGCGTATGTTCCGGATGCCTATCTGCCATATCCCATGGATTACAGCTCTGTGGTATTTAGACGGATGTTCACTCACCACAAAAGAGCAAATGGAACCGGCGGTTTTGATATCGTGGCAAATTTCTCCGCGCATAAGCATGTGAGGAGTGAAAAGGACATTTACAGCGTTGAAGCGCTGCTTCGAAACAATGTGATAAATGCAAAGGGACTGCTGGATCTGCTCTCAGAGTATCCGCCTGAAGCGTTTTTTTGTGTCAGCACGGATAAGGCTGCAAATCCGGTCAATGTCATGGGCGCTTCAAAGCGTATCATGGAGGATCTGATATTTTCTTATTCCGAGGCCTTTCCTGTGAAGACAGCAAGGTTTGCCAATGTTGCCTTCAGCAACGGCTCTCTCCCGGCAGGGTTTCTTGACAGATTGTCGAAGCATCAGCCGTTGTCTGCGCCTTCGGATGTGAAGAGATATTTTGTATCGCCTAAGGAGTCGGGGCAGATATGCATGCTTGCGGCGATGCTTGGAGGCAACAGGGCTATATTCTTTCCGAAGCTTGAGGAAGAGCAGATGACGACCTTTGACAGGATAGCGGTGGATCTGCTTTCAGTCATGGGATATGAAGTGGATCTATGTGGCTCAGACCGGGAGGCTATAGAGAAGAGCAGGAAGTGGCACGAAGGACTGCCATATCCGGTGCATTTCAGCGGCTCAGATACGAGTGGAGAGAAGGACTTTGAGGAGTTCTATGTAGAGGGTGAAACTATAGATATGAAGTCATATGCCGCGCTTGGAGAGATCACGGACAAGCCTGTGCCGGACAGGGAGGCTGTGACTGGACTGATAAAGCGGCTGGAGGAGACTTTTGAGAAAGAGGATTGCGCGAAGGATGATATAGTGGGGATCATAGGAGACTATCTGCCAAACTTCGAACATATTGAAACCGGAAAAAGCCTAGATGGAAAGATGTAGATATATGGAGGAGGGAACATGAATAATCTGGTGAAATATGTGATATGTGTGGTTTTGGTTGAACTTTCGGGATTTATTGTGGGGATGCTGATGAGAGAGGGAACGAAGATATACAGCGAGTCCATAGTGCAGCCTCCTCTTTCGCCGGCTCCGGTGGTATTCCCGATAGCATGGACTATACTATACGCGCTGATGGGCATAGGCATTGCCAGAGTGCTTATGGCGGAGGCATCCGGCGCAAGGACAGCGGCAATGGGTTTCTTCTTCGCGCAGCTTGTTTTCAATCTGGCTTGGAGCTTCATATTCTTTGGAGCACAGAGGTTTGATCTGGCGTTTGTCTGGCTGGTAATTTTGTTTATACTCGCTTTGCTTATGGCGGTTTTCTTCAAAAGGGTGGATGCCGTTGCCATGTATATGCAGATACCATACTTGATATGGCTGATGTTTGCAGGATATCTGAACCTTGGGGTTTGGGTTTTGAATAAGGGATGAAGCTATTGTGTGAATGCAGATGAGCAGAGGTATAATCAAAGCTGAATATGGCAGCGAAATCGAAGAAAAACGTATTTATCATATTGACAGTAGCATTGCTGGGGGCTCTTGCCGTTATATGTATTCTGATAAACAGGAATGATGAGGCTGAAGGGGATATCAGTGTGTATTGTGGGGATTATGCCAGACTGAGCATAGTCCCCTTTGAGACGCAGAGTGAAGAAGAGGGAGCCGGGACGAGCTGTTTTTTCCTTCCTTTTCCGGCGAAGACCGGTGCGTATCGTATAGATTTTCCCAAGGATGACAGAGTATATATCGACGGTGATGAGTATTTCTCCGGGGATGCATTGCGTGCATATGTGTCAGGCGAGATGCACAGGCTGGAGGTCATCAGACATGGAAAGACTGTGGGCAGGGATGTGGTCTTTTATTATGCCAATAGTGTACCTGCCATATCCGTTGATATGGAAAACGGTAAAACGGTGCTTTCGAAAAGATGTCTGAAGATCCCATGCATCTGAATAAAAAGACTTCGACCATTACAATAGTAGATCCCGACACTCATCTGAATACAAGCGAATATTGCTTTATAGGGGGGCATGGAGGCTCAAGCTGGGATTGTGACAAGAAGTCGTACGAGATCTCTCTGCAAAGACCGATCTCATTTCTGGGAATGAAGGCGGCCGAGAAGTGGACGCTGATATCCAACGGAATGGACTATTCCAACCTGAAGAACCGTGTAGTGTATGAAGCGGCATCGCAGCTGGATATGGAGTATTGTACCGACTGCGAATATGTCAATCTCTATGTGAACGGCAGCTATCAGGGGCTGTATCTTCTGACGGGACGTATCTCGGGAAACGGTGGAGTGGTAGACTTCGATCATGACCTGGATGTGGAGAACAGGATGTTGAACTCTGATGTTATTACTGATTCATCGCTTCCGGACCCGGTGATAGTAGATGAGGGGACACTGAGCGAGGAGAAGTACTATGACCTGAAGTATGAGCCGGCGGATATCACGGGAGACTATCTCATGGAGTTCGTGCAGTATGGGATACCACAGGCATATAACCCGGACAGCACCTGGTTCCTGACGGATAGGATGATGGTAAAGATGAAGTCGCCGAAGATAGCGTCTGAGATGGAACTCCACTACGCCGAAGATTATGTGAGAAAAGCTGAGGATGCAGTCTTCGGGGAGGGCGACTACCGGGACGTGATAGATACGGATTCCTGGGCAATGGTCTATCTATTCATGGATTTCTTCGGATATCAGGATGACTCGGCGGGGAGTCTGTATTTTTACAAGAAAAGGAATGATCCGCTTCTGTACTGCGGACCTATATGGGATTATGATAAATCCATGACGGATAACTTCTATGATGAGGAGCCTTTCCCATACTATGGCAGGGCGTTCTTTGATGTGGTGTATGGGGAGAATGACAGATATCAGTTGTGGCATGCGAGGCTTAATGAGTATCTGGAATTTCACGAGCGGGTGATGGAGCATTACAGAGATGAACTGGAGCCTGTGATGGATACTATCCTGGACGAGAAGGTTCCGAAGTGGATTAATGAGACGGCTTCATCCGTGCGGATGGATGAGGTCAGATGGAATCGGGGTGAAGGTTTCGAAGCCGGACGTGCAAGAGAGGTGGAGACCTGGCTGCATCAGCGGAAGCAGCTCTTTGATCAGGTGTGGATAAGGGGTGAAGAATCTCCTTATGCGGAGAATATATATTGAAGTGGGGGCTTGTCTTGCTTTAATTATTGAAGCTTGCATTATATTTTTGTTGGAGTGATATGATTTACTTGAGAGAGGCGACAACTGAAGACAGAGATCTGCTATACGGGTGGGCGAATGATCCTGAGACGAGAAGAGCATCTTTTCACACGGAGAAAATAGGCTATGAGGAACACTGCAGGTGGTTCGAGAGGATACTGAATGACAAGAACGAACTTCAGTTTATTCTTGTAGATCAGGATGAGCCGGTCGGTCAGGTGCGACTGACTCTGGAGGGAGAAGATGCTGTGGTAAGCTACAGTATTGCCCCGGATAAAAGAGGACTTGGGTATGGTAAGGAGGTCATTCGATTAACACAGGATCTGGCTCGAGAGCATTCCGATATACACAGGCTTGTGGCTCAGGTGAAACCGTCTAATTTAGCTTCTGTTTCGTGCTTTGAGAATTGTGGGTTTGAGGAGGAGTATCGTCAATATACTTATGAGACTGATAGATAAGATAAAAAATGGGGAAGTATATATTATTGCCGAAATGAGTGCCAATCACGGAGGCTCTCTTGACAACGCGCTGGAGATTGTGCGGCAGGCGTCAGAGGCGGGAGCGGATTGCCTTAAGATACAGACATATACGGCGGATAGCCTGACTATTGACTGTGACAGGGAGTATTTCAGGATAAAAGGCGGGCTATGGGATGGATACAAGCTGTACGACTTGTATAAGGAGGCATATACACCGTACGAGTGGCAGGGGTTGATCAAGGAGGAGTGTGAAAAGTGTGGTATAGATTTCCTTTCTACGCCATTTGATCGTGATGCTGTGGATTTCCTGGAATCTCTTGGGGTGGGTGCCTATAAGATAGCCAGCTTTGAGCTGGTGGATATTCCATTGATAGAATACACGGCTTCAAAGGGGAAGCCTATGATCATATCGACGGGTATGGGAAGTATAGAGGAGATACAGGATGCTGTGGATGCCTGCAGGAGAGCGGGCAATGAGCAGATAGTATTGCTGAAGTGCTGCAGTGAATATCCGGCTCCGTGGGCTGATATGCATCTGGGTAATATCCCGGATATGAGGGAAAGGTTTGGGGTGCCGATCGGATTGTCTGACCATAGTGAGGGCTCTCTGGGAGCTGTGGTAGGAGTCGCGATTGGTGCCTGTGTGGTGGAGAAGCATGTGAAGCTCGACGGGGTGGAGAGTGCCGACAGTAAGTTTAGCATGACTATGGATGAGTTCGCACAGATGGTTAAGGATGTGAGAAATGCGAAGCTGATTGCTTCGGGGCCATGCTATGAGCTGACTGAAGGAGAGAAAGCATCTACTGTTTTCCGCAGGAGCCTTTTTGCAGTGAAGAATATAAAGGCCGGGGAGGAGTTCACGACAGAGAATGTAAAGAGCATCCGGCCGGGATATGGGCTACCGCCAAAGTATTATTCATCGCTGATCGGAAAGAAGAGTAAGAGGGGTATTCGTTTCGGTGAACCTCTGACGGAGTTTGATCTGGAGTGATGATTCTATTCAGGGCAGACGGTAATCCATCTATAGGAGCCGGTCATGTGATGCGATGCCTGTCTATTGCAGATGCAGCAAAGGATAAGGGCGTCGAATGCATATTTGTGACGGCTGGGGATGAGTTTGTAAATATAATTAGAAACCGTGGCTTCAGACATATTGTGTTGGGTTCTGACTATAGAAATATGGATGATGAACTGCCCAAGGTTGTGCAGATCATAGATGATGAACAGCCGGTGGCTCTGATCATGGACAGCTATTTTGTAACGGATAGCTATTTGGGAAAGATTAGGCAGGCTATGCATGCTGTGGGTGGCAGGCTGATCTATATTGATGATGTACTGTCTTTTCCATATCCATGTGATACGCTGATCAATTACAATATCTATGCTGATGAGGAGGCATATGTGGAACTGTATGCAGGATATTCTCTGCCTGAAATGCTTCTGGGAACGGACTATGCGCCTCTGCGAAGTGAATTCGGATCGGCTGTGGGTAAGAACCGTGTAAGAGCTGATCAGGGTGGTCAGATCCTTGTTTCTACCGGAGGGGCAGATTTAGAGCATCTGATGACAGAGATTGTCAGAGAGGTAAAAAGGCGGGATACGGATCATATATTTCATTTCGTGGTCGGTGTTGCAAATGAAGACAGGGACCTGATCGTATCGGAGGTTGCCGGTGTATCAAATCTTATCCTTCACGAAAATGTCACAAATATGTCGGAGCTAATGCTTTCGTGCGATGCAGCAATATCAGCAGCAGGGTCTACACTGTACGAGCTATGTGCGTGCCGGGTGCCTACAGTAACCTATATACTGGCGGATAATCAGATCCCCGGGGCAAGAGGATTTGAACAACGAGGTATCATGAAATGTGCAGGAGATATCAGGGAGACAGGGGCTGTTGAACTGTCTACAAGGCTTATTGATATGGCTCTGGAGCTGTGTGACAATGAAAGCGAGCGTGACCTTATCACTGAACGGCAGGGGAGTATCGTGGACGGCAAAGGGGCGGAGAGGGTAATAGAGAAATTAACATTGAATCGCACAGGTTTTCGGGCAAAATAAAAAGGATTTTGTTTTACTCGAAAAATCAATTGTGACTATGTATATTGAACGTGTATTGGAAAAGCAAATACTGAAAGCGTCTGAGCAATACCCTGTGGTGATGCTGTGCGGGCAAATCTGATAGGTAATTGGAATGTGTATACAGGAAGCTATTATGCTATAGGCGACAGCTATGGTCTGAAGGATCCGAATCACCTGGTGAGGAGTATTCCCGGTAGTGATACCATTCGGCTTGTATCTAGGACAGAGGACGGAGTGTCGGACTATTTCATGCAGTTCATATCCGAGCATTCGGGTAAAGCCGATGTACATGCCGAACTGGAAGACACGTTCTATACCGTGTGGATGGGAGAGTGGGGAGTGTATGCCATCAAATATTGATCAAAAGCTATACATCCCTGTTTTTTCCTGATTATCCAAACGCAATCCCAGAGTCTTTATCGACTTGAATTTTGGAATATCATGTGGTAGCATAATAAATATTTCCATATCTTGTGGTTGTATTTGTGGATTAGTAAATGAAAATAGAGAAATTTAGTCTTATTTCCGATACTGTACATGGAACGATACGGTTAAGTCAAATAGAAATGGAGATAGTATCGTCTCCTATATTTAACCGTTTACATGATGTTCTCCAAAATTCTACGGCATATCTTACATTTCCGACGAATAGAACAAAAAGATTTGAGCATTCTGTTGGAACTATGTTTTTGGCAGGTGAAATACTAAAGTATAGTATAACAAATGCGGATGAGAATACGTTAAATTCTTTTTTTGACGACCTGAAAGAGATAATTGACAATCGTATAGATGTTATTATCAGCGGAAATGATCGAAAATATAGAGAGTACATCGGGGACAAGAATTATAATGCTCAAAAATTGAAATCATATAACGACATATCATTCGCTGACAGCGTGGGGGTTATCCCTGATTGGATTCCGTTTAATGTAAAAAGAACATGGGCATATGTCTTTCATGCTCTTATACAAAGTGTGAGACTAGCTGGTCTCATGCATGATGTTGGTCATCCACCTTTTAGCCATGTTACGGAAAGTGCAATGAGGGATTTGTGGCATGAAATTGCAAACCGTCCGGACAGAGGTTTTAAACAAGAAAAGTTTTATAAAGCTTTATCAGAGTATTTTTCCGATGGGGGTGAATTACATGAGAAGATTGGAAATAAGATAACAGATCGTCTCCTGCAGTCAATGACCGATATGCGAAGTATTCCTGATACAGATATAGATGCAGAACGATTACACATATGTGAATACAGAGTAATGGTAATAGAAATGACAATGGCTATATTGAATGATAAAGGAGATTTTTTCTCGAGTATTCACAAAATAATCTCAAGTTCTCTAGATGCAGACAGATTAGATTATGTAACGCGCGATGTAATTAATTCTGGATTAGACAATGGAGCCATAGAATATGATAGATTGCTGCCACGAATGAGATTGATGAAGTATGAACAAAAATATGTATTTGCTGCAAGTGTAAAAAGCATTGGTGTGCTTGATGATTTTTATACCAGAAGATGGAATCTGTATAAGAAAATAATATTCCATCACCGAGTTATTAAAACAGATTATTTGCTTAATGTCTGTACATCTGAAATCATTCGAAATGAATTAAAAGATGATAATGGCAACGGTAATCAAGATAATCAGACAGGAAGAATATTGCCATATAACATTAGCGGATTGTGGGAAGCTGTTGAATTGCGCCCATCGGATGACGAGTCTTTTAACAGACTTATTCAGTGGGATGACGGTTGGTTAATGGTTATATTGAAGAAAACATTTTTGGAAGTGATAGAAAAAGAAGAGAAAGACAGGATTCTTGAAGACAAACTAAAAGAACTTATAGCAAGTGAAAAGCATTATTATTCTATTGTTAAACGTGCAGAAATGTTTAACGAGATTGAATCTGCAGCTATCAGTTCATTGAAAGAGAGAAAAAATGATATAAATGCACTATTAAAGAGAACTGATAACGCACTAAATGATGGTACGGAAAATATAGAGACTATAAATATTGATTATTTTTTAGGTGATATCTGTAAATTTGTAGAAATTGTTGAAAACTATACAGAAGATACTTATCACGAGAAAGGATTTGTGCTCGGCAGGGTTTTTAGACTGATATTCCAAAATTATATTGGTGAAAATGATTTTAAGGAACTTTTGAATAAATCCGTTGCACCAATAAAGAATAGTTATGAAATAAAAGATATTGTTGTAGAGATAAAATCCATTAAACCGGGAATAAAAAACGATTTGTTACTATATGATAGCGAAAACAACTTAAGCTTATATAATAAGATGTCGCATATGTCGTTAGAACTAGCCATACAGAGGGAATTTGTGTTACCTTTCTATATTTACGTGAATTGCAATAAACCAAAGGAATTGAACTATAAAGATATACGCAAAACCATAGGGGAGAACATAGGTGCAAATATAGCCGATGCTATTTGTAACATGCTGCAGAATGTTTTTGACTAAAAGGATTAGGAGGATTAGTTATGTGCTCGGTAAAAGTAAAAGATGGGATCAATGCTAATTTTTATATTACGAATGTGATTTTGTCCAAATCGGGTCAGTTTACTATTGAGGACGTATGGGAGGACATACAGAACTATAATAAGAATAATAGCATAAATAGGAAGATGATAGAAAAGTTTATCTCTAGATTACAGGAGAATTATTATGTTGAAATGGTAGGGAATTCGTATAAGGTTGTGCCATCTGATCAATCTATCAGATGGGGAGTAGAGTCAAAGTTTTAGAGTTAAATCGAGGACGCATTGGAATCAGTTGAAAGGTAAATTTAGGTTTTGCTTGGGCAAGAAGGAGATGATCAAGGGGATAGTGATGTTTTTTTAGGTCGTGTAAAAGTTGAGATATGTGGCAACAATTATGCTTTTTGAATTCATGTTGAATCGCTAATAGCTTGATTTTCACAAGACTCGATAAACTCTTACAAACAAAGAGGAGAACAAAGAAAAAGTGTTGTTTCTACCGTTTACTGGTGTTGGTCCACATAGATTTTTAGATCTGTTTTCTATGACTTCCATAAGGTGGTACAAAAGAGTAAGAAAGGACAGCGAAGGAAAGAAATTAGAATGGAAAAGGAAAGAGGCAGAACTGAGAAATCCAATGCCACTTTTGTCATACCCGGACTTGGAAAAGAAAATCTATAATGAATTTGTTTAAGCAAAAAGAACTATGAAGGGGGAAAGCGATGAAAAGTAAAGAGACGGAAAAAAACAGACGAGTTGGCTAAGTAGAAATACATTTGATAAGACTACCGAGGAAATTAAAAAATGGCCGGAATGGAAAAATGAGGCTTATAACAGATTTTATGCTATGAAAAACTTTTCGATAAGTAAGACGGTTTAGTTATTCTGAAAGAAGTATCATGTTTCAGATCAATATCATACGCATTTACGAAGCAGAAGTCTTGGTGGAGCCCTTCGCCAGATCCGATCAAATGATCTATTTCAGTTAAATGGCAGCAGGCCTGTCAAAAAGAATCGTTATAGAAGTGCGGTAGCACCCAGGATGGATGCTACCGCTCGTTTTCAGTTTACTGGTTATTCAATGTAACTGCGATAGTAGGGTGGCAGTACGCATAGGAAGTACGGTAAACACTCAAACATGAGTACCATACATTAAGGAAAACGCCGTAAATACGGCGTTGCCAATAGATTGAGCACATTGAAAACTACATCAAGATTTTTTCAGACTATGAAACTTTTCCTGTACAGTTT